>JACCDZ010271447.1_pt1 | contig 49478 bp, 50 predicted proteins | sample 7449551 | NCBI WGS metagenome assembly JACCDZ01 (sample SAMN15323452, study PRJNA562643) | freshwater metagenome | isolation source: river surface water | place: USA:Blue River Watershed | collected 2017-08-18
GTACTATTTTCAAAAAAGATATTCGCAATGGTAATGTCTCTTAAAGATGGTACTTTTTTTATGGGACGATTAATTACTTCTTTAAACTGATCTGCCGTTTCGAGAATTAAATTAATATCGTTTCTATTTATGTATTTTATTCCTAGTAAATGATTGACGCTTAATTCTTTCATTTTTGTTGTTGTGTTGTTTAATCTGAATTTATTTCAGATTCTAATTTCTTTAAACTTTTTACTTGGCTCTTTTAACTTTTTACTTCAATGTAAACGGCATCTTCACCATCTTTTTCTTTCCATTTCACCAAAACTTTCTCGTTGTTAATCGCATCTACTTGTCTTCCACGATAATCGGGTTGTATTGGTAAATCGCGACTAAAACGTCTATCGATTAAAGTTAGTAATTCAATAGATTTTGGTCTTCCAAAAGATTGAATGGCTGTTAAAGCAGCACGAATACTTCTACCAGTATACAAAACATCGTCAATAAAAACGACATTTTTATCTTCTACTAAAAAGTCAATTTGGGTTTGATTGGCTTCAAAGGGTTTTTCGGTTCTTCTGAAATCATCTCTAAAGAAGGTGATATCTAACAAACCTAACTTTAAGTCGGAAATTTTGTACTCTTCTTTTAAAATTTCGGCTAATCTTTTGGCTAAAAATGTTCCTCTTGGCTGAATTCCTATAAGAATGGTATTAGAAAAATCGAGATGTTTTTCGATTAATTGACAGGCCAATCGATGTAAAATGATATTGACTTCTTTAGTATTGAGCAATATTTTTTGACTCATGTTTTTGTGTGTTGTGTGGACAAATATACGTTAAAAAAAATTCAAATTCAATGACAATGAAAAATTCAATGTTTTTAAAATACAGATTTAAAAAATTTCACAGATTTATATAATTTCTCCAATCTGTGTTGAAAAAATTATGCCTAATCTAAATTAAAATTTCATTAATTCTTCATATAATCTGTGTGTAGGCAATCCAACTACATTGGCATAACTTCCTTCAATTTTTTGAATAGCTACTAAACCAATCCATTCCTGAATTCCGTATGAACCTGCTTTGTCAAATGGTTTGTAATTATTCAGATAATATTTAATTTCTTCTGGAGATAATTCTGCAAAAGTTACTAGAGTTTCATCGTGAAAAACTACTTCTTTTTCTGTTGTTTTTATACAAACTGAAGTGATTACTTTATGCGTTTTTCCAGACATTTCTGTAAGCATTTCAAAAGCATCCTCATAATCTTTTGGTTTGCCTAAAGCTTTGTTATTCAACCAAACAATCGTATCAGAAGTGATTAAAATGTCGTTATTTTGTAAATCTGAAACAAACGCTTCGGCTTTAAGTTTAGCTAAAAAATTAGTAATTTCTTCCGCTTGTAAATGTTCTGGATAAATTTCTTCAATATCTTTCAATTGAATTTCGAAATCTACATCTAATTCCTTTAAAAACTGTTGTCTTCTTGGCGAACCAGAAGCTAAAATGATTCGATAGTTTTTGAATTTTTCCTGTAACATACTAATTTCCAATTAAAACAATTGCCGCTAAGGATAAAATTGTAGCTAGCATAATGAATTTCAACAACTTACTAATGAAACTAAAATCTTCTTTTGAATTGGCTCTGATCGTTTTAAAAATCACAAATAATATTGGTAAAAATAACAGAATTACAAAATATCCTATTACATAAGGCATGTGCATGATATTGTAATAAATAAAATAACAAGCATAACCAATAAATCCTAGTAAAGTTATACTTGTAATAATTTTGCTCACCGTAATTCCGAAATAAGAGGCTACAGTTGTAATTTCGAATGCTTTATCTCCTTCAATATCTTCAATAGTTTTGATAATTTCTCTTGCGAAATGCAATAAAAAAGCTAAAACCGCATAATCAATAATTACGGACAGAATACTAAACATTACCTCTTTATTGAAATCGAAAATAAAAGGGAAAATATTGAATAAACCAACAACTAAAATACTTAAAGCTGCTAATGCGGCAATCACAGCATTTCCTACAAGTGGAATTTGTTTTAATCCATTAGAATACACATACAACAAAGCAGAACAAATTACAAAAACAGCTGCGATTGATGGTTTACCTACTGCTCGACTCAAATAAAAACCTAAACCTACACCAATAATATTTAGGATAAAATATAAATTATAAGCGTTTTTTTCAGAAATATGAGTACCAACATACACTTTATCAGGCTTGTTAATATGATCTACATCCACATCATAAATATCATTAATTATGTAACCTGCAGCAGCAATTGAAATAGTTGCAATAATTAGTAAAAAGTATTTCCAATCTGATAAGGCTTGTAAAATTTCGGCTTTATTTAAAAAAGTATATTTTAATATGATTTGCGAAAATGCAATCATTAATAAATTTTCAATGCGTACCAGTTTTAAATAATATTTCATTTTTGAGAATTATATAATGTATGTTGATATTTGTTTTTAAAAGAATTTGGCATTAAAATCGTCCATCCAAGTGCCTTGAACTTTCATTACTTGTTCAATTACATCACGAACGGCGCCTCTTCCTCCTTTTTCGTGAGAAATATATTTGCTAATTCCTTTAATTTCTTGAACGGCATCTTGCGGACACGTTGGTAATCCGACTTTTTGCATCACTAAATAGTCTGGAATATCGTCGCCCATGTATAAAATTTCTTCTGGTTTGATTTGATAACCATCGCAAAATTCATAAAACTTTTCAACCTTATCTGGAGCCGCTAAATAAATGTCTTTGATTCCTAAATTTTGTAAACGCACACGAACACCTTCATTACTTCCACCAGAAATAATACAAACGGGATAACCTTTATCTACAGCAGCTTTCATGGCATATCCATCTTTAATATTCATTTGACGAAGTAATTGCCCGTCTTCAGAAATATGCACGGTTCCGTCTGTTAAAACTCCATCAATATCAAAGATAAACGCTTTAATATCATTCATTACTTCTTTATAACTTTTCGACATTTTGTATAGATTTTGTCAGGATTTTATATATATCTTTTTGATTTTCATCGGTAAGAAAATCGATATGTTTTTCAATAGTTTTATTGTCATTTCTCACAGCCGGACCAGTTTGAGCCTCTTTTGGAGAAAGTGTTTTTATTTTTTGAGCCGTTTCTTCAATTAATGGTTGTAAGATTTCAAACGGAATATGATTTTCTAAACAAATTTCGTTTCCTATTTCATATAAATGATTCACGAAATTACAAACAAAAACTGCTGAAACATGTAAAGCTTTTCGCTGATTTCCATCTATCTTATTTACAGATTTTGAAATCGATTCGGCTAATTTTTCTAAAATTTCATAATCAGAAATATTTTCTGTTTCTAAACAAATTGGAATTTCAGAAAAATCAACAGTTTTATTTTTAGAAAAGGTTTGCAATGGATAAAAAACACCACGTTTATTTTTTGCATCAAGCACATCGAAATCGGTACTTCCAGAAGTATGAACCACTAACCTATTTTCAAATGGCAATTGATTAGAAACTTCTGCTATGGCGTTATCAGAAACGGAAATAATATACACATCCGCTTCTAAAATTTGAGCAAAATCTGAAATTTGAATGCTTTCAGGAAAATCTTTTGAAATGGTTCGAGAAAAAATCTGAATCACTTCTACTTCAGAAACTTTTGAAAAAGCCTGAAATAAATGCGTTGCCACGTTTCCGGAACCTAAAAGAATTACTTTAATCATGAGGCGAAGTTAAGCAATAGCAATGGCAATAGCAATATCAAAAATCAATATTTTATGTACGGATAAATCAAATTTTAAAATTTCTGAAATCTAAATTGGAAAAATCTCGTATATACTATAAATTTGAAAAAAATCTACAGCAAATGAAAATTGTTATATCACCAGCGAAATCTTTAAATTTAGAAAAAGAACTTCCTACCCAATTATTTACGGAAGCTTCATTTTTAAATCAAGCCGAAACCATTCAAAAAACATTAAAAAATAAGAAGCCCAAACAATTAATGGAATTGATGGATATTTCTGAAAAATTAGGTGAATTAAATTGGCAACGCAATCAGGATTGGCACACACCTTTTACTTCAGAAAATGCACGACCAGCAATTTATACATTTGATGGTGATGTTTATTCTGGTTTAGATGTGTACACTTTACCTACAGAAAAATTGGCCGATTTACAAGATAAATTACGCATACTTTCAGGTTTATATGGTTTATTGAAACCGTTAGATTTAATGCAAGCCTATCGTTTAGAGATGGGAACTTCCATTAAAATTGGTACGAAGAAAAACTTATACGAATTCTGGAAAAAAACGATTACAGATGCTTTAAATTCGGAATTAGAAAAAGATGAATTATTTGTGAATTTAGCTAGTAACGAATATTTTTCAGCAGTTGATGTTAAAAAACTAAAAGTTCCAGTCATTACACCAGAATTCAAGGATTACAAAGATGGAAAATTGAAAATGATTTCTTTCTTTGCTAAAAAAGCTCGTGGAATGATGGTTCGTTATATTATTGATACGAATGCGGAAACTATTGATGATTTAAAAGGTTTCAACTATGAAGGTTATGCGTTTGACAGTAATTTATCGGATGGAAATAAATTAGTTTTTACGAGATAAAAAATGTCTCAAAAGCACAAAGTCTGTCATTCTGAACTCGTTTCAGAATCTGAAATAATCCCGAAGTTTCGGGACAGATTGACAAAGATGCTTTTGAGACAATTCTATTTAGTGCATTGCTTCACTAATATCTACTTTGTTTTTATTGTTTTTGATTAAAAGTATTACTGGAATACAAACTAAAAACAAAATTCCTAAATAAAGGAAAATATCCATATAAGACAAGACCGTGCTTTGTTTTGTTACACTGAAATCTAGTATTTTATGCGCTTTATCTAAAGCTTCATTCGAGCTAAATCCTTTTGCCATAAAACCTTGTTGTAATTGTGTAATTCTATCTTGAACCTGTGTTTTAGTGGCATCAATATTTGAAATTAAATTTACGCGGTGTTCTTGTGTAAATCGGGCAATAAAGGTTGTGATAATTGCAATTCCGAATGAACCACCTAATTGTCGCATCATTCCTGTAAAAGCGGCTCCTTCACCAATACTTTTCCCTTTTAAAGTGGATAAAGATAAAGTGGTAATTGGTACGAATAACAACCCTAAACCTAAACCTCTCATAATTAATGGCCAATACATATATTCTTCTCCTGTATCTGGCGTCATCACATTATACATCCAAAATGTAAAGATAAAAAACATTAAAAATCCACCAGCAACCAAATATTTCTGAGGTACACCTTTTTGTAATAACTGTCCAATAATTGGCATCATGAAAGCCGTCATTAAAGAACTCGGAATCAACAGTAAACCTGCGTCAGTAGCCGTCCAACCTAATATTGATTGTGTGTAAATTGGAATAATAAATGTGGAACCATATAAACCAAATCCCATAATGAAACTTAAAATGGTCCCAATACGTAAATTGGTATCTTTTAAAACTTTAAGATTTACAATTGGAAATTTATAAGTTAATTGCCTCCAAACAAAGAAAAACAAACTGAAAAAACTAATCGTACTTAAAGTAATAATTGAAGTATCATTAAACCAATCGTCTTGCTGACCATGTTCTAAAACGTATTGTAACGATCCAATAAATCCAGCTAAAGTGATAATTCCGAACCAATCAACTTGATTTGCACTTAATTTTTCTCCATATTTTGGACTTTTTACATAACGTAACGTCAATAAAGTAGCGATAATTCCAATTGGAATATTAATGTAAAAAATATAAGGCCAAGAATACGTATCCACTAAATAACCTCCTAATGGCGGACCTAAAGTTGGACCTACGATTACTCCCATTCCGTAAATTGCTTGCGCCATTCCTCGTTTAGCAACTGGATAACTTTCTGTAATGATAGTTTGAGAAGTTACTAATAACGCTCCACCACCTAATCCTTGAATGAATCTGAAAATGATTAATTCCCAAATATCAGTGGCATTTCCACACAAAAAGGAAGCTGTTGTAAATATGATAATTGAAGCTGCAAAATAGTTTCTTCTACCAAATTGTTGCGATAACCAACTAGTCATTGGAATAACAATAACATTCGCAATTGCGTATGCTGTAATTACCCAAGCTACATCGGTTAACGTTGCACCTAAACTTCCACGCATATCGTTCAAGGCCACATTTACAATTGTAGTGTCTACAATTTCTAAAAGTGCGCATAAAACGGCTGTGATAGTGATTATGACTCTGTTAAAGCCATATTCAACTAAACTATCTTCGTGAGTATTTGCTGTAGTAGCGCTCATAATTAATCTAAATGTACATCCACTTCTACATTCATTCCTGAACGCAATAATTTGATTTTTTCTTCCACATTATTCTTAGATAAAGAAATTTTAACTGGTAAACGTTGTACGGTTTTTACGAAGTTTCCAGTGGCATTATCAGGTGGTAATAAAGAAAAACGAGAACCTGTAGCTGGAGAAAAAGAAGTAATTGTTCCTTCAAATTTTTCATTAGGAAAAGCATCTGCTTTAATTTCAACTGTTTGTCCTAATTTCATTTTATTTAATTGCGTTTCTTTAAAATTCGCCACCACCCAAACTTCATCAGAATTAATGATATAAAATAATGATTGTCCAGGCTGAATTAATTGCCCTGGTTGTAAATCGACTGTAGAAACTTGTCCGTTTGTAGCCGCTGTTACCACTGTATATTGCAAATTCAATTTTGCAGCTTCTAAAGCGGCTTTGGCTCTTTCAATATTAGCTGCTGCCACAGAAGTTTGTTTTTGAGAAACGTTTGTTCTTGTTACCGCAACATTTTTTTGAAAATCATTCGCGCTTTTTTGTTGCTTGATCATTTTTAACTGACTTTCTGCTTCTTGTTTCGCGGCTAACGCTTGCTCGTATTGTTGTTTGGTAATCGATTTGTTTTTGTATAAATTCTCAAAACGTTCGAAATCATTTGTAGCTCTCCATAATTTAATTTGAGCCGATTCGATACTATTAATTGAAGTTTTCGCATTCGCATCACTAACAGAAACAGTACTTTGAGCCGTTCCAACATCTGCTTTAGAAACTTCAAATGAACTTTCTGCTGCTAATAAAGCTGCTTTGGCTTCTTCTACTTTAACTGTGTAATCACTATTATCAATCACAAATAAAGTATCTCCTTTTTTTACAAATTGGTTGTCTTTCACATATATTTTTTGAATATAACCTGTGACTCTAGGAATAATTGGAGTCATATTTTGTTCTACTTGCGCATCATCAGTAGTTTCATGAGAAAGTGAATGATTGTATTTATATCCTCCGTATACTAGACCTAAAGTTACAATTCCAATTAAGATGAATGTAAATTTTTTATTGGTTTTCTTTTTTTCCATTTTAAATATATTTTATTTTATTGATTGAGTTAGTTTTCCTTTTTGAAATTGTAGTTCGTAATATTTTTGTAAAATATCTGAAGTGGAAATGGCATAATTAATTTTTGCTTGTAATTGCTCCACGTTCGCTTCTAATAAATCATTGGTGTTAGATAAACCGTTGTTATACTTATCTAAAACGATTCTGTAGTTTTCTGTGGCTTGTAATTGAGCTTTTTCGTAAACACTTTTTTGTTTGATGGCTAAATTGTAATTTTCAGTAGCTTCTTGCACTTCTTCCGTAATTTTTTCGTTTAAAATCGCAATCTGATTTTCTACTTCTAAAGATTTACTTTTGGCTTTTTCTACATTTTTCTGATTTTTGAAAATCGAAGAAATATCATAAGAAATTCCAGCTCCAAAATTCATCGCATTCGTAACAGTCAATGCATTTTTGACATCTAAAGCAATATAACCACCAATTAAATTTAAAGAAGGATAATAATTTCCTTTAGCGATTTTAATGTTATTTTTTGATGCTTCTTGTTGAAAAGTCAATGCTTCTAAATCTTTTCTTTGAACCGAATTATCCGAAATGGTAGTTATCGATTTAAATTCTTCTTCCGATATTTTAATTTTTGTGCCTTCAGGTAATTGTAAAAAATTTACTAATTGAAAGTTTAAAACCGAATTATTCTTTTTGGCAGTTTCTAAGGACAATTCGATATTAGATTCTTGTAATTGGGCTTTTAATAAATCGTTGTGCGCTAAAAGTCCGTTGTCTTCCAACGCTTGAAAATCAACAACACGTTGATGTGCACTTTTTAAATTATCTTCTGTTAACAGAATCATTTCTTGCGTTTTATACAAACTAAAATAAAGTTGTGTCACATATAAAGCGATTTCTTCTTTAGTATGTTGAGCATTACTAACTTCAGCTAAATTTAAATTTTGAGAAGCTTTAATGCTATTTTGAATCTTAAATCCATTAAAAACTGGTACAGTAACATTGGCTTGACCAAGCATTAATTGGTTAATATCTATTCCTCCACCCGATTCTGGAATTAAATTTCCTTTTACATCTGCTTTCGTTAGCTTAAAAAATTGTCCAGAAAGTGAGGCACTTGGTAATTGATTGTTTTTTACAGTTTTAACTTCCCATTCAGAAGTTTTGACCTTCGTATCCGCTAAAATGGCTTGATTACTTTTTGTAGTTCCAATAGTAATTGCTTCTTTTAGTGAAAGCGTTTTGTTTTCTTGAGCTTGGAAAAAACCAACAGAAAACAGTGCGAAAATTATTAATTTATTGATATTCATTTTTATTTGATTAACATTCCTAATACTACATTTGTTATTTCTTCTTTCAAATCATTTAAAATATAATTCTCAAATTCTGATTCGCTTTTTAAATTCATCATTTCGATATAAAACTTCTTGTTATTATAAATTTGAGAAAACGTTCCAATTACAATTGCTGGAATTAAAAGTGAATTGCAATTGGCTTTAAAAAGATTCGCTTTTTGTCCTTCTGCAATAATGTTTTCAAGAAGTAATAAGTTTTTCTTCTTGATTTCCGAAAATGCAGAAAAATCACAAGCACGTTTTTGATTTACAATTTCAAAGTGAATAATTTGATACACATCTTTATTTTCGTTAAGCTTATTGATATATAAGGCTACGAATTTTTTAATTTTTTCAATTGGAGAAATTGTTTCTAATTGCAAATTTTCTAATATCATTCTGAAACCCGAAACGCGATGAATAATTATCGCATCTAATAACTTTTCTTTCGATCCGAAATAGTAAGAAACCATTGCCACATTAATATCTGCAGCTTTAGCTATTTCTCTAATTGAAGTTCCGTCGAATCCTTTCTCAGCAAAAAGTTTTTCTGAAATATGTAAGATTTCAATTTGTTTTGAATTGTAATCCATAATTGTATTATCTTTAAATTCTCTACAAAATTAAACAAACGTTTAATTTAAACAATCGTTTAATTTTTATTTAACAGTTTATTAACAAAACAAGACCCATATAAAAATAGAAAATCCGAACAAAGTCCGGATTTATAACTGATTATGAGATTTTAAATTAGTGTTTTTATGAATGCGCCAATTTTATCAATAGAATTGTTTTTTAAGAATTTGACAAACGCACTTCCTATAATAGCTCCTTTTTGATGTAAAGTCGCTTGATTGAAAGTTTCTGAATTATGAATTCCAAAACCAATAATTTGTGGATTGTTAAGATTTAGATTCGAAATACGTTTAAAATATTCCATTTGATCCTTGCCGAAACCAGATTGATTTCCAGTAACAGACGCTGAACTTACCAAATAAATAAAACTGTCAGAAACGGAATCGATTTGCAAAATGCGCTCATTTGATGTTTGTGGCGTGACTAGAAATACATTTTTTAGATTATATTCTTCAAAAATTTCTTGATATTCTAAAAGGTATTCTTCTAGAGGTAAATCTGGAATAATAAAGCCATCAATCCCAATTTCAGAACATTTTTTGCAGAAATCCTCTATTCCAAATTGCATCATCGGATTAAAATAACCCATAATTAATAACGGAATTTTTACGGTTTCCCGAATGTCTTTTAATTGTTCGAAAAGTAATTTTGTTGTCATTCCGTTAGCAATCGCTTGCGTAGAACTTTCCTGAATGGTTGGTCCATCAGCTAATGGATCTGAAAAAGGCAAGCCAATTTCAATCATATCTACACCATTTCTTTCTAATTCTTTAATGATGGAAACGGTATCATTTAAATTCGGATAACCTGCTGTAAAATAAATCGATAGCAGTTTTTTATTTTCTTGTAATATTTGATTAATTCTGTTCATATTTAAAGATGCTAAGTTTTTTTGTTTGCCACGAAGACCCTAAGACACTAAGTTTTTTTTGTCTTTGTGGTTAAAAATTAAAATAATTAATATATGTATTCAAATCTTTATCACCACGACCTGATAAATTAATCACCACTATATCAGTAGGTTTGAATTGTTTTTTATCTAAAACTGCAAAGGCATGAGCGGTTTCAATGGCTGGAATAATACCTTCTAATTTTGAAATTTCTAAACCAGCTTGCATCGCTTCAACATCAGTAATCGCAATAAATTCGGCACGATTTACATCATTTAAATGTGCGTGAAGTGGTCCAACTCCAGGATAATCTAGTCCAGCGGAAATAGAATAAGGTTCTGTAATTTGTCCGTCTTCCGTTTGCATTAACAAGGTTTTACTTCCGTGAATAATTCCGATTTTTCCCAAAACAGATGTTGCTGCACTTTCGCCTGAATTTACGCCATGACCTGCCGCCTCGACCGCAATTAAACCGACTTGTTCATCATCTAAAAATTCATAAAAAGCACCTGCGGCATTACTTCCACCACCTACACATGCAATTACATAATTAGGAAATTCGGTCCCTTCATGAGTTACTAATTGTGATTTAATTTCCTTTGAAATAATACTCTGAAATTTTGCTACCATGTCTGGATAAGGATGCGGACCGACTACAGAACCTATGATATAAAATGTATCAGTTGGGTTGTTAATCCAATCTCGAATGGCTTCGTTCGTGGCATCTTTCAAGGTTTTTGAACCTGAAGTTGCTGGTCGAACTTCTGCACCAAGCATTTTCATTCTGGCTACATTTGGCGCTTGACGTTCTATATCGACTTCACCCATGTACACAATACACTGCAATCCCATGAGAGCACAAACTGTAGCCGTAGCAACACCATGCTGTCCTGCTCCTGTTTCGGCAATAATTCGAGTTTTTCCTAAGCGTTTGGCTAAAATAATTTGCCCAATGGTGTTATTTACTTTGTGCGCTCCAGTATGACATAAATCTTCTCTTTTTAAGTAGATTTTGGTATTGTATTTTTCTGATAATCGTTTTGCAAAATATAAAGGCGTTGGTCGGCCTACGTATTGTTCTAGTAAATACATATATTCTTCTTGAAAGCTAGGTTCTGCAATGATTGTTAGATATTGAGTACGTAATTCTTCTACGTTTGGATATAACATTTCTGGAATAAATGCTCCACCAAATTTTCCGTAAAATCCTTTTTCTGAAACTTTAAACTGACTCATAGATTTGTGTTTTAAATTCTTGTAATTTTTCTTTGTTTTTTAATCCAGCTTCTATTTCAAATCGACTATTCACATCTAAGGCAAAACAATATTTTGAAGCTGGTGTTTTTAGAAATGTTGCAATATTTGAAGCGTCTTCTAAACCAATTCCACCACTTAAAAAATAAGGTTTCTCTAAACGATATTTCTCTAAAATTTTCCAATTGAATTTCGTTCCATTTCCGCCAGGTAATTTTCCTTTTGTATCGAATAAAAAATAATCCACCATTTGATAATCGTTAAGTGATTGAAATACAAAGTAGTCATCGATTGAAAATGATTTTATAATTTTTGTATTCAATTGATTATGATTAAGTTGATTTATTAATTCTAAACAATAACTTGCAGATTCATTTCCATGTAATTGAACCATATTTAAATTATATTTCTGAATAGTTTTAATGATTTTTTCCTTTCTTTCATCTACAAAAACACCGACTTTTTTTATCGAATTTGGAAGAGAAACGATAGTAGTTTCTGTATAATTTCGAACCGAATTTTCATAGAAAATGAATCCTAAAAAATCAGGTTCTAGTTGAGCAATTTCCTGAATATTTTCTGGAAATTTCATGCCGCATATTTTTAGTTTGACTTTCATTTTTTTAAATTTTTATAACGCAGATTGGAGAAATAATATAAATTTTAGAAAATTCTTAAATCTGTGTTGTTTTTAGTTTTATTGTAATTTCTTAATGAATTCTCTTGCTGCCAAACCAGCATTATCGGTTTTCATAAAGTTTTCTCCAATTAAAAAACCTTGATAACCAAACGATTGTAATTCTTTAACATCTGATACATTCGAAATTCCACTTTCAGATATTTTTACAAATTCTTTTGGAATTATATTCGCTAACTCTTTACTATACGATAAACTGACTTCAAAAGTTTTTAAGTTTCTGTTATTCACGCCAATCATATTTAAACTTGGCATAATAGCTTTTTGTAATTCTTCTTCATTATGAACTTCCAGCAAAACTTCCAAGCCTAAAGATTGCGCAAATTCTGATAAATGCTTGATTTCTTGTCGAGTTAAAATCGCTGCGATTAATAGAATTACGTCAGCTCCATTTGCTTTTGCTTCTAATAATTGGTATTCGTCAATAATAAATTCTTTTCTTAATAAAGGAATCGTAACTGATGCTCGAGCCAATAGTAAATCTTCTAAACTTCCGCCGAAATATTTCATATCGGTTAAAACTGAAATCCCACAAACTCCAGCATTTTGGTATCCTTTAACCACTTCTTCTACTGTAAATGAGGAATTTATAGTTGCTTTTGATGGCGATTTTCGTTTGTGTTCTGCGATAATTCCTGATGTTGAACTTTGCAATAATTTGCTAAGCGAATTGGTTCTAGAATTAAATAAAACCGAATTTTCTAATTGAGAAACAGGAATAATTGCTTTTTTTAAAGCCACTTCTCGACTTTTATCTGCTATAATTTTTTCTAAAATATCCATTACTTACTTAATTTTATTAATGTATTTAATTTTTGAAGTGCATTTTTGTTATATAAACTCTCTTTGGCTTTTTCCAATGCATCTGCATAACTCAATTCTGAAATAGTTTGAATCGCTAAAGCGGAATTGACCAAAACCACATTATTCTGTGCTTCCGATCCATTTCCACTTAATACTTTATGAAATATTTTCGCCGAATCTTCAACCGTATTTCCTCCTTTAATTTCTGATAATTGAATCGTATCGAATAATAAATCTGCTGGAGAATTAATCGTTTCAGTTTTATTTGTAATGATTTTGACATTATCCGTAAGGGAAACTTCATCAAAACCTTCTAATCCATGAAGAATAGCATATTTAGTTTCTGTTTTTTGATACAAATACGCATACATTCTGGCCAATTCCAAACTAAAAACACCCACCATTTGAAATTTCGGAAAAGACGGATTTACCATTGGTCCAAGCATGTTGAAGAAGGTTTTCACGCCTAATTCTTTTCGAATTGGCCCAACATTTTTCATAGCTGGATGAAATAACGGCGCGTGTAGAATCGCAATATTAGCTTCTTCTAAACATTGCGTTAAAAATTCTTGATTATTGGAAAATTTCACGCCCATTTGTTCCATTACATTACTCGAACCAGAAATAGAAGAAACGCCGTAATTCCCATGTTTGGCAACTTTGTAACCCGCACCAGCAACAATAAAAGATGACAATGTAGAAATATTAAAAGTATCTTTTCCATCACCGCCGGTTCCACATAAATCAATCGTATCATAAGCTGAAAAATCTATAGGAATACACAATTCTAGTAAAGCTTCACGAAATCCCGCTAATTCTTCAATAGTGATATTTCGCATCATGTAAACGGTTAAAAAAGCAGCAATTTGATGCGAATTGCAATTTCCGTTCGAAATTTCTATTAGTGTCGATTTAGCTTCCTGTTTAGAAAGAATTTCGTGATTGATTAATCTGTTGATGATATTTTTCATTAATTTTAAGATAATAAATGCCCTGCTCTGTTACCATGAAGGCACAAAGTCGCATAGTTTTTTTACTATTTTTTACTTGATTCTTTTTACTTGGCTCTTTAATGGCTAAGCCAATTTTCTAGAATTTTCTTACCGTATGGAGTTAATACACTTTCTGGATGAAATTGCACACCACGAACATCGTAAACACTATGTTTTGCCGACATAATTTGTCCATTCTCATCTTTTGAAGTGATGATTAAATTTTGTGGAAAATTCTCGTTGGAAATTACCCATGAATGATAACGTCCTACCTCCATTTCATTAGGTAAGTCGTTGAAAATGAAATCGTCTTCAGTTTTAGAAACTTTGGTTGCCACGCCATGATACACTTTTTCTAAATTAGTTAGTGTTCCTCCGAAAACTTCCCCAATAGCCTGTAAACCTAGACAAACTCCAAAAATGCTTTTTGTTGAAGCATACGTTTTAATGACTTCTTTTAATAAACCTGCTTCATCAGGAATTCCTGGTCCTGGCGATAAAAGGATTTTCTCAAAAGGTTCTAGTTCTTTCAATTCAAATTCATCATTTCTAAAAACAGTCACTTCTGCTCCTAAATCGTCTAAATAGTGAACTAAATTGTATGTAAAACTATCGTAATTATCTATAACTGCTATTTTCATAATCTTTTTTTTATTGTTGCATTGACAAATTGGCTAATTGAAAATTATATTGTTTCAGCTAAATCTAGCGCTTTTTGCAAAGCACTTAACTTATTATACACCTCTTGTGTTTCACTTTCTTCTGTGGAACTTTCTACAATTCCAGCTCCAGCTTGAAAGTATAATTTATGATTTTTACTCAAGAAAGAACGAATCATAATGGCGTGATTGAAATTTCCTTTAAAATCCATAAACCCAATCGCACCGCCATAAAAACTCCTATTCGTTTGTTCAATTTCTTCAATTAATTCCATTGCACGAACTTTTGGTGCACCTGTTAATGTTCCAGCTGGAAATGTATTGGCAACCAAACTCATAAAATTATCACTATTTTTTAATTTTCCAGTCACTTTTGAAACCAAATGAATTACATGCGAAAAAAACTGTACTTCTTTATATTTTTCAACTTGAACTTCTGAGCAATTTCTGCTTAAATCATTTCTAGCTAAATCAACTAACATCACATGTTCACTGTTTTCTTTTGCATCTTCGGCTAATTTTTTGGCTAATTTTGTATCTTCTTCATCATTTCCAGTACGTTTGAAAGTTCCTGCAATGGGATGAATTTCTGCTACATGATCTTTAATTATAATTTGAGCTTCGGGCGAAGAGCCAAAAATTTTATAATTTCCATAATCAAAATAAAATAAATATGGAGATGGATTGATACTTCGTAAAGCTCTGTAAACATTGAATTCATCTCCTTTAAATTCTTGTGAAAATCTTCTTGATAAAACCAATTGAAACACATCGCCACGCAAACAATGTTTTTTAGCTAAAGCGACATTGGCTTTAAATTCTTCATCTGTTAAGTTAGAACTAACTTCATTTTCCTTTTTAAAATTGAAAGAAGCAAAGCTTTTGTTTTGTAAAATTTGTTCGATTTCAGCAATATTATTTTCCTTAGCATACGAATGACAAAAAATATAAGCTTCGTTATTGAAATGATTTATTGCAATTATGTTTTGATAAACAGCATATTGAATAACTGGAATTTCATTTTCAACAGATTTTTTACTGATGTTTATTTTTTCGAAATATTGAATTGCATCGTAAGAAATATAGCCAAAAAGTCCATTATTGATGAACTTAAATGATTCAGAATCTGTTTTAAATTGCTCAGAAAATTTCAATAATTCTTCCATAACATTTCGATTCTGAATTTCAGTTTTCTGAATGGAATGATCAGGATATTCTGTAATAATACTATTGTTTTCTACCTTAAAATTCGCAATCGGATTGAAACAAATAAAAGAGAAACTATTATCATTGGCATGATAATCAGAACTTTCAAGTAATAAACTATTTGGGAATTTATCTCTAATTTTTAAGTAAACACTCACTGGCGTAAATGTATCCGCCAAAAGTTTTTTTGATTTGGTATGTAAATTATATGTTTTCATTTTAAAATTTCAGCATTAATTGTTTCTTTTGAAAAAAGATTCTGAAATAAATTCAGAATAAAAAAAAAAGGCTTGTCGTGATTGACAAGCCTTTTAGTATATATTATTTTAATACAATAGAGGATTTGCTCACGACGTAAGTTGTAAGTTATTCCACCACCAAGTATTTTGAATTCTATTTTTCATGGACACAAATGTATATAGTTGTATTTAAATTACCAAATTAAATTTGAATTTTTTATTTTTGGGGCAGTTTTTAATTCCAAAAAAATGAATATAGGTGATGTTGTACAAGTACTAGATGATAATTTAGAAGGAAAAGTAGTTGGTTATGAGTCAGATAACAGAGTAATTGTAGAAACAACTGATGGTTTTGAATTAGTTTATTACATAAAAGAACTAATCTTAATTACTTCAGATGCACCAAAAATTGAATTTGGAGCTAATATTTCTAAAGTTTTAGCAGAAAAAGAAATTCCAAAAAAACCTGGTTCAGTTTTAACTAAATTGAGCAAAAAAGACCCAATGGTTTTTGAAGTGGACTTACATTTAGAAAAAATTATTACTGGAAGGAATCAAAATTTAACAAACTTCGATAAATTAAACATTCAATTAGAAGAAGCCAAGCGTGCCATGGATTTTGCAATTTCTAAACGTTATAATCGCGTAATTTTAATTCATGGTGTTGGTGATGGTGTTTTAAAAAGTGAATTAGAATATTTATTAAAACGCTACGAAAACATTGTAATTCAGGAAGCTAGCTATGGAAAATATGGATTAGGAGCCATGGAAATTTACATCAAACAAAATTAAATTCAGAATTAGAGACAAAGTGACTTGGTGAAATTTAAGATAATTTTACTGACAAGTTTACATTTTGTAAAACATAACATAAACATTAAAAAAACTTAGCGACTTTGTGTCTTCGTGGCATAATTAGCGACTTAATATCATGAAAAACATATATTTAGATAACGCCGCAACTACACCTTTACGCCCTGAAGTAATTCATACTATGGTTGATGTTTTACAACACGATTTCGGAAATCCTTCTTCTACTCACAGTTTTGGAAGAAGTGCAAAATCAATTTTAGAAACTTCCAGAAAAACTATTGCGAAACATTTAAATTGTTCGGCTCAAGAAATTATTTTTACCGCAAATGCTACGGAAGGAACCAATTGGATTTTACGTGAAATGGTTAAAAATAATGGGATTAAAAAGATTATTACAAGCGAAATCGAACATCATGCGACTTTATATACCGTTTTAAATTTGCAAAAAGAGTTCGGAATTGAAGTTGAATATATTAATGTATTACCGAATGGAAATTTAGATTTATTTGATTTTGAAAGAAAATTGAGTGATGAAATTCCAACTTTAGTGACGTTAATGCACGTAAATAATGAAATTGGAACTGTTTTAGATTTAAATAGAGTAACAGGAATTTGCCAAAAATATCAGGCGATTTTTCATTGTGATACAGTGCAATCAATTGGAAAAGTAAAGATAGATTTACAAGAACAACAATTTGATTTTTTAGTGGCTAGTGCACATAAATTTCATGGTCCGAAAGGAATTGGTTTTGTTTTTATAAGAAAAAATAGAATCATGCAACCCATGCTTTTTGGTGGAGAACAAGAGAAAGGTTTACGTGCAGGAACAGAAGCTGTTCATCAAATTGCCGGAATGGCTAAGGCTTTCGATTTAGCACATGAGCATTTAATAGAAGAAACTGCCTATATTTCAGATTTAAAAAACTATTGTATTTCGCAACTACAAGCCAATTTTGAAGGAATTATTATAAACGGTGAAAATGCATTTTACAATATTCTAAATGTATTGTTGCCTTTTTCGGAAGAAAAAACCGCGATGATTTTATTTAATTTAGATATGAAAGGTATTGCGGTTTCTAGAGGAAGTGCTTGTCAGAGCGGAAGTGTAAAGCCTTCACATGTTTTAGCCGCATTTTTATCGGAAGAAAACACAAAAAAACCTTCTTTAAGAATTTCGTTTAGTCATTACAATACAAAAGAAGAAATTGATATTTTTATCGAAAGTTTAAAAACAATATAAAAATTTGAAAATAAAATAAGCTGTCTAAAAAATTCCGAAAACTGTCTATTCTGAAGTAAATCCAGAATCTTTGACCATTAGTTTTCAATAAATATTTAGACAGCTATTTTATAATATAAAGTTACGAATTATTTTTTAGACCACAATTCAATACTTTCTTTATTTTGTCTGATATAATCTTCATTTTTTTCAGCTGTTGCTCCAGCTAATGATAATTTAGCACTTTCAATTGCTCCTTTTTTATCTCCTAATTTATATTGAATTAAAGACTTTAATCTGTTATACCAAAATGGAACTTTATCATTTGATAAGGCAATTCCTTGGTTAATCCATGTTAAAGCTTTATTTAAATCCGTATTCGATTGATAATAATATTGAGCACAAGTATAATATTCATTTGCTGAAGGTCCATTCATAGTATCTTCAATAGTTTTTAATACTATTTTTTGAGTAGGAACATCAATCTTAATAGAAACTAAAGTCTTTTCCCAAGACAATTCTAAATTAGTAGATTCTGTAGTCACATTATTAAATGAAATTGTAAAAGTTTCTACCAATCTGTTTAAACTTTCTGGTTTTGCTGAAGTTTTTAAAGCTACTTTATCTTCTTTCCATTCTTCCGGTAAACCCCAATTTCCTGTCTCTTTGTAAAAAATAATATCCCAAGAATCTGCTTTTGGAGTCGTATACAATGCGTAAGTTCCTTGAGCTAAAGGTTTACCATCAATCATTACATCTTGTGAAAATGAAATTGTTGTATTTTCGTTAGCGCCAGTTCTCCAGTTTTTCCCATAAGGAACCAATTCTCCATAAACTGCTCTTCCTTTGGCACTTGGTCTGTGATAATCAACATGAATCTGAGTTAAACCAACGGTTTGATCTACTTTTGAAATCGGACTCGCTTGAGGAATTGCTATTTGTGCAGAAGAAATTCCAGAAATTAATAATAAACTTAAAACAATAAATCTTTTCATAGGTATCTTTTTTTTGCTAAATTAATGCAATTAATGATTATAAAAAGTTAATAAAAATATAAAATAAATTATTTTGTTTAATTTTTATTAAAAAACATTAAACAATTGTATATTTGCCAGAAATAATTGAACACATGAAAATATACACTTTACATACGAAACAAAACTTACCCATTACAAAAGAAAAAGCATGGGAATTTTTATCTAGTCCTAAAAATTTAAAAACAATAACTCCAGATTACATGAGTTTTGATATATTAAATGGCGCGGACAGACCAATGTTTGCTGGACAAATCATTCAATATATAGTAACACCCATTTTAGGAATAAAAACAAAATGGGTTACAGAAATTACTCATGTTGTTGATGGAGAATATTTTGTTGATGAGCAACGTTTTGGACCTTATGCATTATGGCATCACAAACATTTTATTAAAGAAATTCCAGGTGGTGTAGAAATGGAAGATATTGTGGATTATAAAGTTCCAATGGGAATTTTAGGGCAATTAGTTCATCCAATTCTTGTTAAACCAAAATTAAATGAGATATTTGAATACAGAAGAAAAAAATTAATTGAACTTTTTGGAGAAATTAAATAAAATGACAGTTTTTTGGTTTAGAAGAGATTTACGTTTAGAAGATAATACTGCTTTGTTTCATGCTTTAAATGAAAACGAAGCCGTTTTACCAATTTTTATTTTTGATGAAACAATTTTGCAACATTTAGAAAAAAATGATGCTCGAGTTACTTTCATCCACAATCAACTAGAAAAAATCAATTCCGAATTAGCTAAAATTAATAAATCTTTAGCTGTTTTTTATGGAAAACCTTTAGATATTTATGAGAAGTTAATTACAGAAAATACAATTAGTTCTGTTTACACTAATCATGATTATGAACCTTACGCTCGAAAAAGAGATTTGGTTTTGTATGAAGTATTTAAAAAACACAAAATTGATTTTAAAACTTGTAAAGATCAAGTCATTTTTGAAAAATCTGAAATTACAAAAGACGATGGATTACCATATGTAGTATACACGCCTTATTCTAATAAATGGAAAGCCAAATTAAAAGAAATCACTTTAATTAACTATACTTCAGAAACCAAATTAGATAAAATCATTTCACACTCCTACCCTTTTTTATCTTTAAATGAAATTGGTTTTGAGAAAACAACAATTGAATTACCAGAATATAATATTTCTGAAAAATTAGTTTCTGAATATGAAACTACAAGAAACTTTCCAGCATTAAAAAACGGAACTTCTTTAATTGGGATTCATTTGCGATTCGGGACTATAAGTATTCGAAAATTAGTTCAATATGCGGCTAAGTTTAAGAACGAAACGTTTTTAAAAGAGTTAATTTGGAGAGAATTTTTCATGCAAATTTTATGGCATTTTCCACATACAAAAACGCAAAGTTTCAAACCCAAATATGATGAAATTAAATGGGTTAACAATGAAATTTTATTTAAAAAATGGTGTGATGGGAAAACTGGTTATCCTATGGTTGACGCAGGTATGCGCGAATTAAATGCAACCGGACACATGCACAACCGAGTGAGAATGGTAGTAGCTAGTTTTTTATGTAAACATCTTTTAATAGATTGGCGCTGGGGCGAAACCTATTTTGCTTCCAAATTATTAGATTATGAACAAGCTAGTAATGTTGGAAATTGGCAGTGGGCAGCAGGTTCTGGTGTTGATGCGGCACCTTATTTCAGAATTTTTAATCCTACTGAACAAATTAAAAAATTTGACAAAGAACTAAAATACATTAAAAAATGGATACCAGAGCTAGAAACCTCATATTATCCAAATCCAATTGTAGATCATAAAGAAGCTAGAGAAAAATGTTTATTTGTTTATAAAGAAGCCGTTGGATAAATTATCCTAAAACATTTTCAATATCCAAATCTTCAAATCGATCAATTACGATATTGGCTAATGTGTAATCTTGTTTTTTAGAATTAGCGCTTTTATATCCTACACAGAACACTCCAGAGGCATGTGCAGCTTTAATTCCATTTGTACTATCTTCTATAATGATGCAGTTTTCTTTTGGAGTATTCGATAATCGTACTGCTTCAATAAAAATAGCTGGATTGGGTTTTGATTGTGGAAAATCTTCTCCCGAAACAATATGAGAAAAATAGGGATGCAAATTAAAACGGTTAAAAATTCTTTCAATAGTAACCTTTGATGCAGAGGAAGCCAAAACCATTTGAATTCCTTTTTGGTGTAACTTTTTAATTAAATCTTCTACTCCTTCCAATAAAAACAAATCTTCCTTAGTGTCAAAAGCTTCATTAAAAATGGTTCTTTTTCGTTGTACTAAAATTTCTGTATCTGTTGTAATTCCGAAATTATCTTTAATTTTTTGAAAAACATTTTTAGTAGAATTTCCTGTGAAAGTAGCAAACATTTCTGCTGAAACTTCAATATTTAATTCTTTAAAATGTTCGAAATAAGCATAATGATGTACAGGCTCTGTATCAACAATTACACCATCCATATCAAAAATAACCGTTTGTAACATGATTTAAATTTTCTGCGAATTTAAAAAAATTACTTCGTAATTAAACCTTTTTATATAACTTTAGTCAAATAATAAAATCCGTTGTAATTTTGCAAGAAGAGAAACTATTTATAGAAACTTTAATTAATCCAAAAACGCAGAATATTGCGTTTAAGCAATTGGTACAACAATATCAGAAACCCTTGTATTTTCACATTAGAAATATTGTTTTAAACCATGATGATGCGGATGATGTACTTCAAAATACATTTATTAAAGTTTTTTCGAATATTAAAAATTTTAAAGGGGAAAGCAAATTATACTCGTGGATTTATAGAATTGCGACAAACGAATCGCTAACTTTTATTGAGCAAAGAGCAAAAAAACAAGGGATTTCTAATGAAGAAGTCCAACAAAAAGCGATTATGAATTTAGAATCGGATGTATATTTTGAAGGTAATGAAATTCAGTTAAAATTACAAAAAGCGATTGCTATTTTACCTGAAAAACAACAACTTGTATTTAAAATGAAGTATTTTGAAGAAATTAAATATGAAAATATGAGTGAAATTTTAGATACATCGGTTGGAGCTTTGAAGGCGAGTTATCATCACGCAGTAAAGAAAATTGAAGAATATTTAAAAACGAATTAAACCTTTAATTAAAAAAAAGGTCAAATAGATATGAAAACAGATTTAGAAAATAATAAAATTAAAAATGGATTTAGCACTCCCACGGATTATTTCGATACGCTATCTGATAGAATTTTCGAAAAAATAAATGGTGAAGTGTGTTCTAACTTGCTTCCAGAAACAAGTGGTTTTATTGTTCCTGATAACTATTTTGAGAAGAACGAAGCGGAACTATTAAGTAAAATTAATCATTCTAAAACAAAAGTAATTAGTCTGAAATCTGCGCTTTATAAAGTCAGTGGTTTTGCAGCCGTTCTATTACTAACGATAGTTTCACCGATGTTATATAACACAGTAGAAACTAGAAAAAATGAATTGGCTGAAATGAATTATTTAGAGATGCATTCAGAAGAATTAGATATTTATGAAGTAGGTTCAATGTTAGATAATGAAGATTTAGCAGAATTAGAAAACGAACTGATTTATAATGATTTAACAAGTACTAATGAAACTAATAATTTGAATTGATCATGAAAAAAATAATTACATACTTATTCCTTTTTTTGTTATCCGTTCAATTCGGATATAGCCAAGAAAATGATGCTAGAAAAGAAAGAATCAAATCTTTAAAAATTGCTTTTATTTCACAAAAATTGGCTCTTACTTCTGCAGAAGCCGAAAAATTTTGGCCGATTTACAATAAGTATGATGGCAAAATAATGGACTTGAAAGAAGAACAAATGAAACTTCGTCATCAAAGAAGAAACGGAACAGATGAAGAAGCTTTAAAAAAAATTGAAGAAGCAGAGGAAAAAGAAGCAGAAGTAATGGCTTTAAAAAAGAAAATGCGTGCCGAATTGATTCCAGTTATTTCAGCAGATAAAGTTTTAAAATTGGAACAATTAGAACAAGAATTTCATAGAAAATTATTAGAAAAACTAAAAGATCGCAGAGGAAATCCTCCTCCGCCAAGACGATAAAAACTGATTATAAGTTTTTTTATTTTGAACCCAATTTAAGCCATTAATTTTATGTTAGTGGCTTATTTTTATTTTAGTTACTTTGTTTTTTCCAGCTAATATTAATATATTTTTTGAAGAAAAGCGCATGGTGTAAAAATCGGAATCATTTAAAAATTTTTTCCATTTTTTACCTCGATTTGTAGAATAAAAAATCCCGCTTGGACCACAACAAAAAATAACTCTTCCACTATTAATTGGTGCATACTGAACACAGCTAGCATATCCAAAGGATGTGTTTTCTGAAACTAGTTTCCATGTTTTCCCTCCATCATTAGTGATAGCTTTATTGGCTGAATTATCTTTTTGATTGTCATAATTTCCTCCTACAATAATTCCTTTTTTCTTATTATGAAAATCCATTGAAAAGGCACCAGTCATGGCTTCTCCTTGAATTATTGGAGTTTCAAAAACTTCCCAAGTTTTCCCCTTATCAGTACTTTTAAATAATCGTGATTTCTTTCCACCAGAAATAATAAAAATGACATCACCAATAATTTTAATATTAGTATCACTTGCAGCGAAAGCCGCCTCACCTTCTACTGTTTTAGGCAAACTATCACATGGAATTTTTTGCCAATTACCATTCAATTTCTTTCTAATTAAAATGGATAAACAATTTTCAGTTGGGTCTCCAACAATTGCTCCTAATTGACCCGCAATATGCATACTATCATAAAAAACTTTATCGCCTTGTTCTGTATAAACTAAACTTGAAACGTAATCAGCATTAAACAATTTCATCTGATACATATTTGCAGGAGTTCCGGCATTTAAAAAATAAATTGATCCATCAGCACCAATACTTCTAAAATCGGTATTCTCTTTTTGAAGTTTTACAATTTTAGATTCTTTATTATTATCAAAACTGATAAATCCAGCTTTAGAATTTGTTCCTCCAAACCAAACTCCTCCATTCATTGGCATAATAGCTCTAATCGAAACCGAATCTAATACAATATCTTTTCTTTCTACAACCTTATAAGTTGTTTTACAGGATAGTAAAACAAAGGAAAAAAGCAAAACTAAAATTCTCATAAACTCTTTATTTTAAGCTAATGTACGATTATTTATAAAATATCAAAATGTATAAAATCGACTTTGGCACAATAATTGGAATTACATTTAAAAGAATAGTAACTTAATACTAAATATTATGAAAACAAGATTATTTACTTCGGTCATAGGCTCGCTACTACTTGCCATACCTACATTTGCACAAGATAAAACTACAGTAACTGCAAATAGCAGTGATATTAGTGATAATTTAGATTTAAAAGCTGTGGCTTCTATTTTTGGAGATGCTTCCAATTTAGAAGATTTCGAAAGAAGACTAAACGATCCTAAAACACAAATTTCAAATTTAGATTTAAACAATGACAATCAAGTTGATTATTTACGTGTGGTAGAATCTGTTGAAGGAAGAGCTCATATTGTGGTGATTCAAGCTGTTTTAGAAAAAGATGTTTTTCAAGATGTTGCTACAGTGGAGATTGAAAAAGATAGTAATAATAAAGTACAAATTCAAGTTGTTGGAGATGTTTACATGTATGGAAGCAACTATATTTACGAACCAATTTATGTACATACGCCAGTAATTTACACAACGTTTTGGGTAAATCACTATCGTCCATATTGTTCATCATGGTATTGGGGCTATTATCCTACATATTATACCTATTGGTCACCATATCCAATTTTTAGATATAGAAATAATATTTCAATTCATATCAATTTCGGACATTCGTATAACTATGTTTCGTACAGAAGATGTCATTCTGCTTACAATGCTTATTATGGAAGAAGAGGAAATGGCTATGAAATGCGTCACCCAAATCGATCTTTTGCTCACAGAAATAGTGGTTATTCGAACAGATACGAAATGGATAGTCATAGAGAAATTAAAACTAGAACTCCAGGTACTAGAAATTTAAATTCGAATACAGGAACACCAAGAGGAAATGCAGCAGTTGGAACTCCGAGAAGTGAATCACAACCTAGAGGAAATGCGATTGCTTCAACTGGAACCCCAAGAAATGAATCGCAACCAAGAACATACAATCCAAGAGGAAACGATACGCCTAAAGTAGCATCAACACCAAGAGAAAATACTTCAGTGGGAACTCCTAGAAATGAATCGCAACCAAGAACATACAATCCAAGAGGAAACGATACGCCTAAAGTAGCATCAACACCAAGAGGAAATACTTCAGTGGGAACTCCTAGAGGTGAATCACAACCAACAAGAAGTAATAACCCAAGATTTGAATCAAGTCCAAGGGGTAACTCGCAACCGAGAATGGAAGCTCCAAGAGGTGGTAATTCTCAACCAAGAATGGAAGCGCCAAGAGGAAATTCGCAACCGAGAGGAAACAATGAAAGTTCTGGAAGAGGAAGAAGATAAATTAAAAGCCGACATCATCGTCGGCTTTTTTGTTTTTATCATTATTATTTGATACAATAAACGCTTGTTGCATGTATAAAATTATTATCTTTGCAGGCATTTTTTATTTTTAAAATACATGAGATTTCACAGAAACATTAGTTTTGCAGTAATAGACGCTTTGATGGCCATCTTCAATGAAGGAGAATATGCAGATAAAGTTGTGGCAAGAGCCTTAAAATTAGACAAAAGATGGGGAAGCAGCGATAGAAAATTCGTAGCTGAAACTATTTACGATATTGTACGTTGGAAACGTTTATATGCTGAGATTGCAGAAGTTAAAAGAGAACCATTCGATAGAGATAGTATTTGGAGAATGTTTGCCGTTTGGGCCACTTTAAAAGGTTATACTTTACCAGATTGGAAATACTTTGAAGGAACTCCAGTTAGAAAAATCAAAGGTAAATTTGACGAATTATCAAAAGACAGAAAATTTAAAGAATCTATTCCAGATTGGATGGATGAAATGGGTGTTAAAGAATTAGGTGAAGCCGTTTGGTCTAAAGAAATTAAGGCACAAAACGAACCGGCTAAAGTTATTTTACGTACAAATACCATCCGAACAAATAAGGAAGCTTTAAAGCAAGAATTATTAAAATTAGATATTCACACCAAAACACTTCCTGATTATCCTGAAGCATTAGAATTAGAAGAAAGAGCTAACGTTTTTATGACAGATGCTTTTAAAAATGGGATGTTTGAAGTACAAGATGCTTCTTCACAAATGGTAGCGCATATGTTAGACATTCAGCCAGGAATGCGAGTTGTTGATACTTGTGCAGGTGCAGGTGGAAAAACACTTCACATGGCTTGCTTAATGCAAAATAAAGGGCAAATTATCGCCATGGATTTGTATGAAAGTAAATTAAAACAATTAAAAATCCGTGCGAAACGTAACGGAATACATAATATTGAATACCGTGTAATTGACACAACAAAAGTCATTAAAAAACTTCACGGTCAAGCCGATAGGGTTCTTATCGACGCGCCTTGTAGTGGATTAGGAGTTCTAAAAAGAAATCCAGATGCCAAATGGAAACTAAAACCAGAATTTGTTGATAATATTCGTAAAGTTCAGGCAGAAGTTTTAGAAAGTTATGCTCCAATTGTAAAACCTGGTGGAAAACTAGTTTACGCTACTTGTAGTGTCTTACCATCTGAAAATCAGGAACAAATTAAGAAATTCTTGACTACTGAAACAGGAAAAAATTTTACCTTTGTAGAAGATAAAAAAGTATTAGCACACGAATCTGGTTATGACGGATTTTACATGGCTTTACTAACTAGAAACAAATAAAACCCCTAAATCATGAAAAAATATTTACTTTTAATATTAGCTGTTCAATTTAGTTTTGGACAAATTCCTGCTAATTATTACAATACAGCAACAGGAAGTGGTTACACCCTGAAAACTAATCTTAAAAAGATTATTGATAATGTTAATGACGGAATCGCTTCTGAACATTTACACAATGATCAAGGATATGCAGCTCTATGGACACTTTACACCCAATCTGCATTTAGAGATAATTATTATGAAAATGATGGTTCTTTACTAGATTTATATTCTGAAAATGCTTCTGGAGCTGATCCCTATAACTACACTTCTTCTTCACAACAATGTGGTTCTTACGCAGGTGAAGGAGATTGTTATAATAGAGAACATTTAGTTCCGCAATCTTATTTTGATAATTTTGCAATTGACCCAATGAAAAATGATGCGTTTCACGTTTTTCCTTCTGATGGAAAAGTGAATAATGACAGAAATAATCTTGGTTTTGGTATCGTTTCAACTGCAACTTATACTTCGCTTAATGGTTCTAAACGTGGTGCAAACACTGTTGGTGCTTATTCTAATTATTCTGGAACAGTATTTGAACCTATAGATGCTTTTAAAGGTGATGTAGCTCGTGCTTATTTTTATTTCGCCACTCGTTATGAAGATTTAATGGATGATTTTTATGGTGCTGCAAATTCTGCAACTTGTCAAGCAAAAAATATGTTTGACGGTTCTATCAATAAAGTATTTTCAGACGATTTTATTTTAATTTTAATCAAATGGCATAAACAAGATCCAGTTTCTTCAAAAGAAATTGCTCAAAACAATGCTATATACGCTCATCAATCTAATAGAAATCCTTTTATTGATCATCCAGAATATGTATGTAACATTTGGTCAACGCAATGTGCAACAGTTGATTTATTATCTACAGAATCTTTCTTAGCAGATAACGCAGTAAGCATCTACCCAAACCCAACTAATACTAATGAAGTGGAAATTTTCACTACAGAAAATATCACTAAAATAGCTTTAGTAAACGTTAACGGACAAATTATTAAAGAAATTGAAAGTCCAGTTTTCAATCAAAATACTTATAAATTAAATAATTTACCTCAAGGTTTTTACTTTTTACAAATTTCTGCTGAAAACGGAAGTTTAACTAAAAAAATTATTGTGAATTAATACCGTTATATTTGTTAATCATTCTCGAAATTTTGGGATTGTTTCAGATGCGGAATAAAATTTACCATAAATACAGATTTCTAAAATTTTGTGTTTGTGGTTTTTTTTGCCACGAATTCTCGAATTATTTTTATTTGATTAAAAATTTTAATTCGAATAATTATCGACTATGTCGATACAAATTTTAATTTTTTAAATTCGAGAATTCGTGGCTTTTAATAGTAATATTTTCGCCAATCGTATTTTTCAACGTAAATTTGAAAAAAAATATAGCATGTCCATCGCAACTAAAGTCGAAGAAATTGAAGTATTATTCAGTCAATTGGAAATCGAATTAAAAACTTTTACAGCAACCACACATTTATTTTGCAATGCAGGTTGCGGAAAATGTTGTACCAATCCAACTATGGAAGCTTCTCCGTTAGAGTTTTTACCTTGGGCATTTCATTTATTTAAAATTGGTGAAGCAGAAAACATTCTAGAAAAATTAAACCACCACTCCAACCCTATTTGCTATAATTACAACCCAATTTCCGATTCAGATCTACATAACGGAAGTTGTAACACCTATAAATACAGAGGTTTAGTATGTAGATTATTTGGTTATGGTGCAACTAGAGATAAATTTGCACAATTGCGATTAGCCACTTGTTCCATTATAAAAAATCAACAAACCGAAAATTACAACAAAACTAATGAAGCTATAAATAACGGATTATCTGTACCTATTTTCACAGATTATTATATGAAATTATCTCAAATCGATTTTCGTTTAGGAAACGTTTACGTTCACATCAACAAAGCTTTACAATTAGCGATTGAAGAAGTGTTACAATATTATGCATATAGAGATTATCCCAGAGGTTAAGGAATAAATGAAAAGTAGTTTTGTCAACCTGAACTTGTTTCAGATTCTTTATAAAACTAAAAATCTAAATATTTTGAGATTCTGAAATAAATTCAGAATGACAAATATTTAGATTTTTTCAGTTAACATTTTAATTTCTAATTCTCCTCATCAAACTGAACCGCCTTACTATAATTTCTCCATTTTTCAATGCATGAAGTCATTTCTTCTGGAATTTCACTTGTAAATCGTAAAAATTCTCCAGTTGTAGGATGTTCAAAACCTAAAGTTCTGGCGTGAAGCGCTTGTCTTGGTAAAGTTTTGAAGCAATTATCTATAAACTGTTTGTATTTGGTAAAAGTTGTTCCTTTTAAAATTTTATCACCACCATAACGTTCATCATTAAAAAGTGTATGACCAATATATTTCATATGGACACGAATTTGGTGTGTTCTTCCTGTTTCTAATTGGCAAGAAACAACAGTCACATAGCCAAATCGTTCCAAAACTTTAAAATGTGTAATCGCTGGTTTTCCTTGTTCACCTTCTGGAAAAACATGCATTTGCATTCTGTTGATTGGATGACGATCAATATTTCCTTCGATTGTTCCTTCGTCTTCTTCAATGTTTCCCCAAACAATCGCATAATATTCACGTTCCGAAGTTTTTGCAGCAAATTGTTTTGTCAAATGCAACATCGCTTCTTCGGTTTTCGCAACTACTAAAAGTCCAGAAGTATCTTTATCAATTCGGTGAACCAAACCAGGTCTTTCACTGCTGTTCATAGGTAAATTATCAAAATGATACGCCAATGCATTCACTAAAGTTCCAGAATAATTTCCGTGACCAGGATGCACTACCATTCCTGCTGGTTTATTTACAACGATAACTTGGTCATCTTCATAAACAATATCAATAGGAATATTTTCACCTTTTAATAAATGTTCATACGGTGGATGTTCTAACATTACACGTATTACATCGTCTGGTTTAACTTTATAATTTGATTTTACTGGAGCATCATTCACAAAAATATTTCCTGAATCTGCTGCTTTTTGAATTTTACTTCTCGTAGTATTTTCGATGGAATTCATCAAAAATTTATCAATACGAACAGGTTGTTGACCTTTCGCTATTTCAAAACGATGATGTTCATATAAATCTTCATCAGCCGTTTCATTTTCATCTATATACTCTTGCATTATTGTATGGTATCTATTTCTTCGTTAGGAATCGAATCTAAATCTTCTTCCTTAAACATATCTTTTCCATCTCCTAAAACAAAATCAATTTTAGAATTTTTCATTAACTTATCACCAGCTTTTACAGGTTTTCCATTATATGAAACTTCTAAAACAATATCTTTTGCTAAATCTGGAACATATTTTAATTCACCTTCTACCAAACCTAAAGCTCTTAAAGCATTTGCTGCTTGACGGAACGTTTTATTTTTTAAATCAGGAAAAGTCACCATAGCGTAACCACCTGCGTTTAGTTTCACATAAATTTTACGACCATCTTTTACTTTAGAACCAGCAATTGGATCTTGTTCCACAATTGTATATGGAGGAAATTCTGGACGAAATTCTACCGTGTCCAATAAAAAGACTTCTAATCCTTCTTCATCTAATTTTTCTTCTGCAACTTCTAATTTCATTTTAGATAAATTAGCGACAGTAATTTCTTCACCATGGTTCGTACTGAAGTCCAAAAACTTCACAAATGCGACTAAAAACACGACAACAATTACTAATGCAAAAAATAAATTTTTGAAAAAGGTAAAACTGGTTAAAAACTTTCTTAAACTCATTGAAATAAATTTTGGCAAATATAAGAAAAGTAAAGCATTTTATGATAATTTTGTATAAAACCGAAATAAATAATTTTTTATGAACATAGCAGTTGTAATGGGCGGATATTCAGACGAATCTGTAATTTCTTTGAGAAGCGGACAACTTATTCTAAACCATTTAAATAAAGATAAATACCAAGTTTTTGAAGTTCACATCTTAAATGAAGGTTGGTATGTAAAAATAGACGACCAAAAATTACCTATTAATAGAGCTGATTTTTCATTTGTTAACGATGGAAATCATATAAAATTTGATGTCGCTGTAAATACAATTCACGGAACTCCAGGAGAAGACGGACATTTACAAGCCTATTGGGAATTGATTGATTTGCCTTATACAGGATGTGGATTTTATCAAAGTGCACTAACTTTTAGCAAGCGTGATACACTTTCTGTCTTAGGAAAATTTGACATTCCGAAAGCGAATTCAATTTATTTATCAAAAGGTCAAGAAATTGATGGCGAAAAAATTGCAGCTAAATTAGGCTTTCCTTTTTTCGTAAAACCGAACCAATCTGGAAGTAGTTTAGGTGTTTCTATGGTAAAAGATTTATCAGAATTTGATAAAGCATTAGATTTTGCTTTCGCAGAAGACAACGATATTTTAATTGAATCTCAATTGAAAGGAACGGAAGTTTCTGTTGGTGTGATGAAATTAAATGGTGAAACAAAAGTTTTAGGAACTACTGAAATCATTTCCGAAAACGACTTTTTCGATTATGAAGCGAAGTATTTAGGGAAATCTAATGAGATTACTCCTGCCCGATTATCTGATGATGTAGAAAATAAAATCTACGAAACAGCTGCTAAAATTTATGAAGCTTTAGGAATGAGTGGTTTTTCTCGTATCGATTTTATTGTAATGAATGATGTTCCGCATTTTATTGAGATTAATACCAATCCAGGTTTGAGTCCGCAAAGTATTTTCCCACAACAAGCTGCGTATGCGAATTTAAATTTTTCAGATTTATTAGATAACGAAATTAAATTGGCTTTGGAAAGAAAACCAATTTGGAAAAAATAATTTTAAATTTGGAAGTTTGAAGTACGAAGCTTGAAGTTAAAAAAATATTATTATGAAAAAAGCAATATTTCCAGGTTCATTTGACCCCATTACAAACGGACATTACGATATTATTAAACGCGGAATTTCTTTATTTGATGAAGTAATTGTGGCGATTGGCGTTAATGCCGAAAAAAAATACATGTTTACTTTAGAAGATAGAAAACGTTTTATAGAAGAAGCTTTCAAAGACGAACCAAAAGTAAAAGTGATCACTTACACCGGTTTAACTATCGATTTATGTAAAAAAGAAAAAGCTCAATTTATTTTGCGTGGTTTAAGAAATCCAGCCGATTTTGAATTCGAAAAAGCTATTGCTCATACCAACAGACGTTTGTCTAAAATTGAAACCGTATTCTTATTAACTGCAGCAAATACTTCATATATTTCTTCGAGTATTGTACGTGATGTTTTAAGAAATGGTGGTGATGCTTCTCCTTTCGTACCAGATTCGGTAGTTTGTAAAATATAAAGTATAAAAAAACCTTCAAGTTTAATTTCTTGAAGGTTTTTAATTTTAATTAATCTTCTAAAGCATTTTTAACGACGTTTCGGGCCACTTCAATTTTCCATTTCTTGCCTTTCATTTTTTCGTCCTTGATATTTTTTAATAAAGGAGCCACTTTCGCATATTTAACCGCAGCAAACGACACAAAATCTTTTACTTCAATAATACCTATATCGCCTTTTTCTAATTTTCCTTTTTGTGAAAAGAAACCTAAAATATCTACTTTATTTAATTTATTTTTCTTTCCACCACTAATATAAATAGTTTTAAATTCTGGTGGCTTTGGCAAAACGCTATAATTTGAGACATCAATTTTTTTCATATCGTAATCGATATAATCTACCTTTTTCTCACTTTCGTGAATAATGATATACGCCGTTCCAGAAGCCATCATACGTGCGGTACGACCGTTTCTGTGAGTAAACTCATCCACTTTTGAAGGCAAATGATAATGAATTACGTTTTTCATTTCTGGAATATCTAAACCTCTCGCACCTAAATCTGTAGTAATTAAATACGAAATACTTCCGTTTCTAAACTGAATTAAAGCACGCTCCCGTTCTTCTTGTTCTAAACCACCATGATAAAAAACAGAGAAAATTCCTTTATCGTTTAAATAATCGCTAATTCTTTCTACAGCTTCACGATGGTTACAGAAAATAATAGCATTCTGAGATTTTAAAGAACATATTAAATGAAACAATGAATTAACCTTATCTTTATCTTTAGAAATCACCAATTTAAAATCTAAATTAGTTTCTGTTTTTTTCTTATCGATATAATTTAAAACGTGCGGATTTTCAATTTTGGTATATTTTGGAACTTCTACTCCATCAGTCGCAGAAACTAAAACACGTTTTTCTAAATTGGTTAATTTTCCAATAATGAATTTCATTTCTTCATGAAATCCTAATTGTAGCGATTTATCGAATTCGTCTAAAACTAAGGTTTTAATACTTTTTGGATCAAAAGTTCCTCTTTCTAAATGATCGGCTAATCTTCCTGGCGTTCCAATTAAAACTGCTGGTGGATTGCTTAAGTTTTTTATTTCTGTCTCGATGGAATGTCCGCCATAACAAATATTAACTTTGAAAGTAGTCGACATTTTTTTCCAAACTTGTTCAATTTGTAAACCTAATTCACGTGAAGGCACAATAATCATACATTGCACTTTATTATTATCTTCTTCCAAAAGCTGGAAAATAGGCAATAAAAAAGCTAATGTTTTTCCTGAGCCTGTTGGTGAAAGCAATACTACGTCAGAATCAATTAATATTGAGGTTTCAGCCGCAACTTGCATTTTATTTAAACTTTCGATCCCTAGATTCAAAAGTATGTTGTTGGAATGTAAATTTTTATTCATGTTGCAAAGGTAGTTTTTAAAGTTGGAAGTACGAAGTTGGAAGTACAAAGTTTAATGCTTACTTTTGAAATTCAAACCTATTACTATGCGATTTATTCTACTGTTAATGTTTACTTCACTATTTGTAAACGCACAAAATAATCAATTGACACCTTTCGAAAAAGGTAATAAAAATCAATCGACTACTTATGAAGAATGCATTTCTTTTTATCAAGTTTTGGATTCCAATTCCGATAAAATTGAGATAAAAACTATGGGTTTAACTGATAGTGGAAAACCGTTGCATATTGTAGTTTTTTCAGAAAATAAAAACTTTAGTTTCAATCAGAATAAAGCAATTTTATTGGTCAATAACGGAATTCATCCTGGAGAACCAGACGGAATTGATGCTACGATGATGTTGATGCGAGATTTGGCCAATTCAAAAATAAAAATTCCTAAAAACACAATAGTTGTTGCGATTCCAGTATATAATATTGATGGAATGTTGAATCGAAATTCGTTTACAAGAGCTAATCAAAATGGTCCCGAAGCCTACGGATTTAGAGGAAATGGCAGAAATTACGACTTAAACAGAGATTTTATTAAATCGGACACGAGAAATTCTAGAAGTTTTCAAGAGATTTTTCATACGGTAAATCCTGATGTTTTTTTAGACAATCACGTATCAAATGGAGCCGATTATCAATACACTTTCACTTGTATTGCCACACAACATGAACGATTAGGCGAAAAATTAGGAAACTTTTTCAAAAATGAAATGTATCCAGAAATGGCAAAAGATATGCAGAAAAAGAAAATTGATGTGATTCCATATGTCAATATTCACGGCACAAAACCAGATTTAGGTTATGAACAATTTACAGATACGCCACGTTACGCAACGGGTTACACTACGCTATTTAACACGTTAGGATTTGTTCCAGAAACACACATGCTAAAACCGTATAAAGACCGAGTGAAAACGACTTATGAATTTATGGTTACGGCAATAAATTATACAGATTCAAATTGGGAAAAAATTAAACAACTTAGAAAGGATAATTTAGAAAGTTTCAAAGCTGGAAACCAATATCCGTTAAGTTGGACAATTGATTCTACGAAAGTATCCTATATGGATTTTAAAGGTTACGAAGGCGGTTACAAACCAAGTGCTATTTCTGGAAAAGATAGATTATATTACGATAGAAGTAAGCCTTTTACAAAAAAAATTCCTTTCTATGGCAATTACAAACCTACTAAATTTATAACTATTCCAAAGTATTACATCGTGCCTCAAAGTCAATGGGAAATTATTGAGTTGTTAAAATTGAACAACATTGAAATGACACAAATTACTCAAAATGAAAATATTGAAGTTGAAATTTATAAAATTAATTCGTATCAGACTTCTAAAAATGCATACGAAGGACATTATGGTCATTATAATACAACTGTTTCAAAAAGTGAAGAAAAAATGGAATTTAGAGCTGGCGATTATAAAATTTCTACCAATCAATTAGGTGTGAAATACTTAATTGAAACCTTAGAACCAGAAGCAGTTGATAGTTATTTTAATTGGAATTTTTTCGATACGATTTTACAACAAAAAGAAGGGTATTCTGCTTATGTTTTTGAAGATATGGCGGCGCAAATTTTAGAAGAAAATCCTACATTAAAACAAGAATTTGAAACCAAAAAACAAACCGATAAGGCTTTTGCTGAAAATGGCGGAGATCAATTGTATTGGGTGTATAAACATTCTAAATATTTTGAAAAAGAATTTATGAGATATCCCGTTTTTAGAATTAACTAATTTATTATTTACGAAGTTAGTAACCATAAAAAAAAGTCATCTTTTCAGATGACTTTTTAGTTTAAATTTACTCAAATAAATCTAATTAATTCCACCCACCACCTAGTGCTTTATATAAATTAATTACAGTTAGCATTTGGTTTTTGCGAGTTTCTATTAATGCTGTTTTAGCTTCTAAAGCATCACGTTGTGTTAATAAAACTTCCATATAATCTGCTCGTGCAGAAAGAAACAATTGATTGGCAATTTCAATAGATTCATTTAAAGCTGTTACTTGTTGGTTTTTTAGCTTGAATGAATTTTCTAAATTCTCAATTTTAGACAATTGATTTACTACTTCTGTATACGCATTTAACACGGTTTGTTCATATTCATAAACCGATTGAATTTGCTTTGCTGAAGCTGTTTTATATGTCGCTTTAATTGCATTTCGATTGACTAAAGGCATAATTGCATCTCCTGCTATAGAATATAATAAGGATTCTGGAGAATTTAATAAGAATTTAGGATTGAAAGCTTCATAACCTAATCCGGCTTTTAATCCAAATTGAGGATAAAAATTAGCTTTAGCTACCTTAATATTCAATTTAGCTGCTTCAATTTCTAATTGTGCTTGCTTAATATCAGGGCGATTTTCTAATAAATCAGCAGGTAAACCCATACTTACAACTTTAGGTTGCAAATTGATAAAGTTATCTGAATTTCTTTCAATAATTTGAGGTGTTCGTCCTACTAAGAAATTAATTTTATTTTCCGTTTCTACGATATCTTGCTTCAAATTATAAATCTCACTCTGATTTTTCTGAACTTCCGCTTCAAAACGTTTTACAGCTAATTGCGTAGTTCTTGCAGATTCTTTCAATAATTGAACAATTTTTAAAGCATTTTTTTGAATTTCAATGTTTTGCTCTAAATTTTTCAACTGACTGTCTAAGGCAATTAATTCGTAATAAGAATTGGCTACTTCGGCAACCAAATTGGTAACCAAATAATTTTTACCTTCTTGAGAAGCCATATATTCCATCACAGCTGCTTTTTTTGAATTACGAAGTTTTTTCCAAACGTCTAATTCCCAACTACTATACAATCCGAATTTATAATTTGTCAATGGTTCAGGAAATTTTTCTTCTTCTTTAATATTCAGATTTTTTTCGACAGCACCATTTCTAGTAAATTCTCCAACTTTATCTAAATCAGCACTCGCACCGAAACCAACGCTAGGAAGGTATTCCCCTTTCCTAGCTTGAATTTCATTTTGTGACATCGTTACTTTTTGCATCAAAATATTTAATTCTTTGTTATTTACTAACGTAGAATCAATTAGTTTTTGCAAATATGGATCTTCAAAAAAGTCTTTCCATTTTACTTTTCCAGAACTGTTCTCATTTTTCAAATTACCAGTATAATTTGAAGGTAAGGTTACTTTATTTTCTTGAACTGCGATTTTTGGAATACCACAAGCATTCAACATTAAAAGCAAACCGCTAACTACAAGAATTTTTATATTATTTTTTTTCATCTTTAGATTTTGATTTTTTATTATCATAATAATTGAAATCTTCTGATAATGGGTTAAATTCTTGGTCTTTTATTAATTTTCTTCCATTAGCTAATGTACCAAAAATATAATACAAGCCAGGTACAATAATTACTCCGAAAATAGTTCCGAAAAGCATTCCACCTAAAGCAGCAGAACCCAATGTTCTGTTACCAATTGCTCCTGCTCCAGATGCTACCATTAATGGAATTAATCCCGCAATAAATGCAAATGATGTCATTAAAATTGGACGGAAACGTACTTTCGCACCTTCAATTGCCGCATCAAAAATAGATAAGCCTTCTTGGTTTTTCTGCACCGCAAATTCTACAATTAATACGGCATTTTTACCGAGTAATCCAACTAACATAATCAATCCAATTTGAGCATAAATATCATTTTGAAGTCCCATTACTTGTAATAATAAGAACGAACCAAAAACTCCAACTGGTAATGATAAAACAACTGCTAATGGAATAATAAAACTTTCATATTGAGCCGCTAAAACGAAATAAACGAATACCAATACAATTAAAAAGATATATATAGACTCATTTCCTCTACTTGCTTCGTCATAAGAAAGCCCTTCCCAAGCAATATCGTAACCTCTTGGTAAAGTTTCTTTTGCTACTTCTCTAACAGCGTCAATTGCTTCAGCAGTTGTATATCCTTTTGCTGGAAGCCCTTGAATAGCAGCAGAATTGTACATATTAAAACGTGTAATTTCATTTGGACCTTGTGTTTTGACTAATTTCATAAAGGCTGAATAAGGAACCATTTCTCCTCTATCATTTTTAATGAATAAGTTTAAAACATCAGATGGTAATCTTCTAAATTTTGGATCAGATTGTACATATACTTTAAAGAATCGTTCAAATTTGATAAATCCTTGTTCGTACGTACTACCAATTAAAATGTCTAGGTTTTCCATAGCTTTACCAATAGAAACACCTTTTTGCATCGCTAATTCGTTGTCGATTTCCAATTCATATTGCGGATAATTCGCAGCGAAGAAACTGAATAAACCAGATAACTCTTTACGTTTTTCTAAATGCTCCATAAAGTTCTTGTTGATTTTATCGAAATCTTTATAATCAACAGTGGTACTTTTATCTAATAAACGCATCGAAAATCCTCCAGAAGAACCAAATCCAGGAATTGCTGGCGGTTCAAAAAATTCAATTTTCGCACCTAAATCTTTGGATTTTTCTTCTAATTCTTCCATGATTTCAGTCACATTGTGCTCTCTTTCATCCCATGGTTTTAAGTTAATCAAACATGTTCCCGCATTTGAACCACGACCTTCTGTCATAATTTCATAACCCGCCAAAGAAGAAACGGATTCAATACCATGAACTTTTTCACACACTTTTTGTAATCTTTGTGAAACTTCATTTGTAGTTTCTAAAGTAGAACCTGGAGGTGTTTGAATAATAGCATAAATTGTTCCTTGATCTTCACTTGGAATAAATCCAGAAGGTAGAATTTTGTTGACAAAAAATGTTCCTGCACAGAAAGCAAGCAATACGAAAAATGTTAACCATCTTCTACTTACGATTGATTTTAATAAGGTTACATATTTTCCTGTAAGTTGATCAAATACTTGGTTAAACTTATCTAAAGCTTTCGTTAGTATGTTTTGTTTTTTGTGATGTCCTTGCGCATGATGATTTTTCAACATCATGGCACATAATACAGGTGTTAATGTTAAGGCGATAATTGCAGAAATTACAATTGAACTTGCCATTGTAATAGAAAACTGTCGATAGAAAGTTCCTACAGGTCCAGACATGAACGAAATCGGAATAAATACGGAAACCATAACCGCTGTAATAGCAATAATTGCTCCTCCAATTTCACCAAGTACTAATTTTACTGCTTTATAAGGTGAAATCTCAGGGAATTCTTCAAATTTGGCGTGAACTGCCTCGACGACGACAATTGCGTCGTCGACCACAATTCCGATAGCTAACACCAGGGCAAAAAGGGTTACTAAATTTATGGTAATTCCGAAAAACTGAATGACAAAAAAGGCACCAATTAAGGAAACCGGAACGGCTAAGATTGGAATTAACGTGGAACGCCAATCGCCAAGGAAAATGAAAACCACTAAAGCTACCAGTAGGAAAGCATCTCTAAGTGTATCAATTACTTGATCGATTGAAGCATCTAAGAATTTAGAAACGTCGTAACTAATTTTATAATCTAAACCTGGAGGAAACGTTTCTTTCATTTCCTCTAATTTGGCTTTAACTTGCTCAATTACTTCATTCGCATTACTTCCATAATTTTGTTTTAATACGATTGAGGCAGAAGGATGACCGTCAAGATTTGAATAAATATCGAAGAATTCACTTCCTAATTCTGCTCGACCAATATCTCTTAAATGAATACTTTCACCATTTGAATTGGCACGAATGATTACATTTTCATATTGTTCTGGTTCGCTAAATCTTCCCTTGTAAGTTAAAACATATTCCAAAGATTGCGCTTTTATTCCAGAACTTTGTCCTAAACGTCCAGGACGCCCAACAATACTTTGCTCTTGTAAAGCATTCATTACTTCTTCTGTAGAAACATTGTACGCTCGCATACGTTCTGGATTTAACCAAACACGCATCGCATACGTTCTACTTCCTAAAATTTGTGATCTTGCTACACCATTAATACGATTGATTTCAGGAAGCATTTTAACATTCGCATAGTTGTATAGAAATTTTTCATCCATACTCTTATCTTTCGAATATAAGTTGACATACATCAACATACTTGGCTGAATTGGCGTTATTACAACTCCTTCACGCTGAACTAATTCAGGTAAAAGCGGCATAACTTGGTCGACCCTAGTTTTTACTCTAATTACAGCTTGATTCGGATCAGTTCCAGGTTCGAAGATTATTCTAAGTGTTGCTTCTCCAGCACTAGTGGCATCTGTAGCCATATAACGCATTCCTTGCACTCCATTAATAGAGTTTTCAAGGGTAATAAGTGTAGATTTTACCAAAACATCTGCACTAGAACCTGGATAAGCAATAAATATATTTACTGTGGTTGGTGCAATATCCGGAAACTGCGACGTAGGCAATTTGAATATTGAAAGTATTCCCATAAAAACAATAACAATCGAAATTACTATCGCAAAAACGGGTCTATGTATAAATTTACTAAACATGTTTTTTCTTTTTAAATGATTTCGATTATTCTGCGTAAAGTTCTAAATGAGATAAAACCGATTCTGGTTTTTCCAACTTGATTTTGACTTTTTCATTCTCTTTTACCAAACGTAATCCTTCTAAAAGAATTTTATCTGTTTCTTTTAAACCTGATTTTACAATGAAAAGATGTTGCAATTCGGCAGCAATAACAATTTCTCTCGATTTGATTTCATTGTTTTTGTCAATTACATAAACATATTTTTTATCTAAAACCTCGAAAGTTGCTTTTTGAGGAATAAGCATGGCATTTTTATACGGTAATGTAATGTGAATATTACCCGTTTCTCCATGACGTAAAAGTGCTTTAGGGTTTGGAAATGTGGCTCTGAAAGAAATATTTCCTGTTTCGTTATTGAAATCAGCTTCGATAGTTTCCACAATTCCTGGATGCTCGAAATACTTGTTATTAGCCATCAATAGGTTTACTTGAGTATGAATTCCTTTTTTCTGATTTTCTTTAAAATCTAAGTATTCCGCTTCAGGAACATTATAATACACCCACATTTTACTGTTATCAGAAAGGTTTGTCAGTAAATCACCTTCATCAACTAAACTTCCTAGTTTAACTTGAAAACGGTCAATGAATCCATCAAATGGAGCTCTGATTTCTGTGAATTTTAGATGTACATTTGCTAGAGATAATTCTGCGTTAGCTTTGTCTAATTTTGCTTTCGCCATTAATAATTCGTTAGGAGCAACTACATTACTTTCTGCAAGTTTCTTTGTATTTAAATATTCAATTCTTGCGAAATTGGCTTCTGCCTTTGCCCTTTGCATTTCTGCTTGATATAAATTTGGCATAATTTGAAACAAGATTTGACCTTGTTTTACAAATTGACCTTCATCTACATATATTTTTTGAAGATAACCTTTCTCTAAGGCTCTTAATTCGATGTGTCTAAATGATTGTATTTGAGATACGTAATCTTTGGTAACAACTGTGTCTTTTATGATTGGATTTGTTGCTAAAAAAGCTGTTTTTTCTTCTTTATGTTCTTCTTTGTGACCACAACTTGCTAGCAATAAAGCGCTACCCAAGCTTAATAGCATAAAAATTCTTTTAGCCATAACTATATTTATAAAAATTAATTAAATGTTTTTGAGTAATAAAATGTGCGCAACAGATTACTAAATAATCCGTTGAAAGTTTTATGAAAAAACAGTTAATCAAATTCTATAAACAGAGAATTTAACATTTAAAGGATAAGTGGATGCAAGGTATTTTTCGTAATTACATGATTTTAAGCCATTTTTAATTACGGAAGTTTGATTTTCTAGAAGATTAGTAGTTAAATACGTATCAGAAAATCGGAAATTGTTTAAGAATTTTTTACCTGAGAAATCCGTTTCATCAATTTCTGATTCACTTATTTCAGCATTTTCAAGTTCTATTTCATACGCTAAAGAACTTTGTGTTAAATGTTGTTTTTTTCCAGGATTATATTCAGCGTGATGAACTACATAATGTGAAAAAATTTTGCCTGTATTCTGAATGGATTTAGTGTATACACCAAAGCAACTCAGTACAGAAATAAAAAGCAGAAAGAAATATTTAAAACCTATTTTCTTCATTTAAATGCGCTTAATAGCAAAATTTTAAGCAAATGTAGACCATTTATTTTGATTAATTTGTAAATGAGTTGTTAATGGTGTTTAAACTTTTTCTGTTTCAAACAACAATTTTATGTTTTCGTAGGAATTTCCAAGTGCGGCTTCAATTTCTGATGGTTTTAGCCAAACAGCTTTTGTAATGCCTTCTTTTTCTTGTGGACAAGTTGGTCCTGTGTAATTGGATTCCATTTTAAACCAATAGGTAATTTTTAGTTTAAAACTTCCGTTACGTTTAAAAATATGATAGGTTTTTTGAAGTTTTTCTGTGATTTTTAAGCCTGAAACTCCTGTTTCTTCTTCTACTTCGCGCATGGCTGCATTTTCAATGGTTTCATCTTTTTCAATTCCACCTTTTGGTAAATCCCATTTTCCATTTCTAAAAATGAATAAAACTTCTCCATTAGCATTAAATACCAATCCACCACCAGCTTTTGACACAGGAATTTTCGATTTCAAAGTTTTCATAATTAACTTTTCATCGGAATGGTATAAGTAGGCACTTTGAATTTTATTCAAAAATAATTCTGAGATTACTTTTGGAATATTTACCGTTTCTAACAAATAAATTTTAAAATTTGTTTCCTTTTCAAACGTATTTGTCAAAAAAAGTGGTTTCTCGTTTACAAAAACTTTATACATTTGCAATATGATATTTAACAACAACACAGCACAACAAACAGCCGAATTGCTTTTACAAATAAACGCAATTAAATTGAATTCTAAAAATCCTTTTACTTGGGCTTCTGGCTGGAAAAGTCCAATTTATTGTGATAACCGTATAACGCTTTCGTTTCCAGCGGTTAGAAATTATATTAGAGATGAATTTGTAAAGCAAATTGAAGACAAATTTGGTCGTCCAGACGTGATTGCAGGAGTAGCAACAGGAGCAATTGGCATCGGAATTTTAGTAGCAGAAGCTATGGGATTACCTTTTGTATATGTTAGACCGGAAGCAAAAAAGCATGGAAGACAAAATCAGGTAGAAGGTTTCTTACAAAAAGGTCAAACTGTAATTGTCGTAGAAGATTTAATTTCTACTGGTGGAAGTAGTTTAATGGCTGTAGAAGCTTTACGTAATGAAGGCGCAAATGTAAAAGGAATGGCCGCGATTTTCACCTATGGGTTTCCAATTTCTCAAGAAAAAATTTCAGAAGCAAAACTTGAGGTTTATACTTTAAGTAATTACGAAAACTTAATTGAAAAAGCGGTTGAAAAACAATATGTTTCAGAAGAAGAATTAGAAACACTACAATCTTGGAATAGTAATCCGAGTGAGTGGGGAAAATAATTCGATTTACGAATTGAGATTTACGATTTACGAATAATTAAAATAAAAAAACGCAATTTCATTAAGTTGAATTTGCGTTTTTTGTTTGATAATTACTTTTATCAAATTGAGCTTGTTTCAGATTCTCAACTAAAATAATTTAGATTCTGAAACAAGTTCAGAATGACAAAAAATATCTTGAAATTATACCAACTGAATGCCTTCGTTATTAATATCAATAAGTTTTTGTTTATATAAACTTCCAATCGCTTTTTTGAATGTTTTTTTACTCATTTTTAAAACCGATTTGATTTCTTCTGGATGACTGTTGTCGTTCAATCTTAAAAAACCATCATTTTGTTTTAAGGCTTCTAACACTTGTTGTGCAGAATCGTCAATGGCTTCAAAACCTTGCTTTTGGAAAGAAACATCAATTTTTCCATCAGGACGAATGGTTTTGATATATCCTTTTGTTTTATAACCTGGCGAAACCGTTTCAAAAACTTCATTTTGATAGGCTAAACCACGAAACTTACCATTGATAATTACGTTGATTCCGATTTCAGTAATGTGAGAAACCATTAAATCTACTTCTTGACCTACTTCAACATCTAAAGGTTCTTTATCTAAAAACTGATTGATTTTACTTGATGCTGCTAACCTACCCGTTTGTTTGTCTAAATACATAGTTACCACATAACGCTTATCCTTTTCCATTGGACGTGCTTGTTCTTTAAACGGAACAAACAAATCTTTTTCCATTCCCCAATTTAAAAAGGCACCAAATTTATTGATGTAATTTACTTTTAAAACAGCAAATGAATTTAAAGTAATAAAGGGTTTTAAAGTTGTAGCAACAGGACGTTCTTCGTGATCTAAATATACGAAAACTGTAATATCATCGCCAATGTTATAATCACTAGGAACATATTTATTTGGTAACAAAACATCGTCAGTTTCGTTTACTAAAAACAAACCTACTTTTGTTTCTCTATCTATTTTTAATGTATGATATACACCTATTTGTAACATATTATGGTTTTATTATTAAAAGCGATGGCGTATTGTTTAACCATACACTTCTTGTATCAATTAGTTTTTTCCAACTATCAATACTCATGATTAATAAATCTTGTTCTTTCAAGAAATCTTTTTCTAATTTTGAGGAATGAATCACTTTTACATTTTCATGTGTGATTTTATTATTTTCATTTACAATATCATAAGTATCAAAAATTGAAATTTGTGCTGAAGAATTCTTTTTGAGTAATTTCACATAATCCAATAAAAACTGATCTTCATTATTGAATAAAATTACAGAAATATTCTCTGTCTTAATTAAATTTTTATCTACATAAATTCCTAATGGAACTTCTGTTTTGTTGATAATTGCTTGCGTTTTGTCATCAAAATAATTGATTTCAAAAAGCTTTTCTTTTCCAGTAAACGTATTCAATAAATTTTCTGGATTGATGATTTTAGAGGTAATCCCTAAGACTTTTCCTAAAAGCGTTCCTTCAAATATAGAAGATCCTATATTAATTAAAACTAAATCAAATTCTCCTTTATTTCCTACTTCAACAATATCCGAATCAATATCTCGAGAAGCTTTAAAAAGGGTTTCAACTTTTCGGTTTAATTTATTAGCTTCTTTTAATAAGGGTTTGAAACTTTCTCGTTCATATTCTTCAATTTTGTATGGATTGACTTCATTTGTTGAAGAAATATACATTGCTGTTATCGATTGCTTTTCTTTTTCTAAGCTAATAAAGTTATTCGCCACCTTCAATAAATGCTTACCATCTTCCGGGTTTTCGAAAGAAACTAAAACTTTATATTCCAAATTATCAGCATTTGTGGTTGGTACAATAGTCTTTCTTCTTTTGAAAACGAAATCGATAATATTTAAAGCTGGACCCGTCATAAATGTGGTAGCTAAAGCCATAATTACCATCATCGCAAAAACTTCTTTGGTTAGTACGCCCAAATCGTAACCAATATTCAGCACGACTAACTCCATCAATCCACGCGTATTCATTAAGGCACCAATTGTTAAACTATCTCGCCAATTTTGACCTACGAATTTTGCGGCTAAAGCACTTCCTATAAATTTACCTATCACAGCAACAATAATAATTAACCCGCAAACTTTCCATAATTCTGGACTATTCAGTAAGCCAATTTCTGTTCTTAAACCTGTAAAAACAAAGAATAAAGGTAATAAAACTACTAAAGCTACATCTTCAATTTTTTCGATAAACATTTTTCTAAACTTCATGTTGTCTGGCATAATTACACCAGCAACGAAAGCTCCGAATAAGGCATGAATACCAATAATTTCAGTTAAATAAGATGAAATTAATAAGGTTAAAAAGAAAATAGCTACTACAGGTTTTGTAATTTTCTCAGCAGTATCATATAAATTTCCAATTCTACGTAAAAACGGTCGAACTAATCTTATCATGGCAAAAACATACACCAATGACAAGACAATAATATATAAAGAACTTGTAACAGAACCTGCTTTTACAATAGCAATTACACCTGCTAATAAACACCATGCAGTAATATCATCAGCAGCAGCGCAAGTAATTACCATAGCGCCAATTCTTGTTTTCTGCAATCCTCTTTCTTGAACAATTCTGGCTAAAACAGGAAAAGCTGTAATACTCATTGCGATACCTAAAAATAAACCGAAAGAAAGAAATTCAATTCCTTTTGGGGCGAAATCGGTATAAATAGTATACGCTAATACTAATCCTAAAGTAAATGGAATAATGATACTTGCGTGACTAATAATAACGGCTTCTTTAGCTTTATTACGAAGCACTTTTAGGTCTAACTCCATTCCTACTACGAACATGAAGAAAATTAAACCAATTTGACTTAAAAACTTTAAATTATCTAATGAAGAAACTGGGAACAAAATATCAGAGCAATCTTTAAGATAGCTTCCAAAAAAAGAAGGTCCTAATACAATACCTGCAATAATTTCACCAACTACTGAAGGTTGCCCAATTTTTTTACAAATTAATCCAAAAAATCTTGCTACCAATATAATGGTAACAATTTGAGCTAATAAAATTGCCAGAGGATGCGTAATATTGTGATGAAGTGATTCTAAAAAATCCTGATAATAAGAATTTTTGGATGAAACAACTTTTAAAACATCTGATTTTTCTAATAATTTACCGTTTTTAATTGTCCAATAAATTAAGGCTGAAAAAATACCTACAACAATTACATAAAAGAAGCTATTTTTATAATTCTTCATTAAGAAATGTTACTAAAATTTAGTTCTCAATAGGACCTTCCCATTGCGAAATACCGCCAACAAGGTTGTAAGTTTTATCAAAACCTAATTGTTTCATAATGCCACAAGCTTGTGCGCTTCTACCACCAGCCAAGCAATATACAAAATAAGTTTTGTCTTTATCTAATTCTTCAACTTGGTAAATAAAACCCTGACCTTTATAAATATCAATATTAATAGCACCAGGAATAATCCCGTTGGCTACTTCATCTTCTGTTCTTACGTCTAAAATAACTGCATCATCAGTGGCTAAAAAAGATTCCCACCATTCTTTTTGATCTAAATTCATATATGATTTAATTTTCCTCAAATTTACAACAAGAATTTAGATATAAAAATTTATTTTTAATTGATGCCCCTGATTCTCTACATTTTATAAGTCGAAACAAATTTTAACAAAAAATTAATAACATTTGTATATACAAATAAAATAATTGTATTACATTTGTACCTACAAATAAGAAATGAAATGAAAATTGAAGAAGAAATAAAAAGTACAGTAGAATTGTCTTTAGCCAAGAAAGTTATCTTGAATTTATCTTTTTCAAGAAGTATTATTGGTGACAAATTTTTAGAAATACTAAAACCTTTTGATTTATCAAGTGAACAATATAATGTTTTACGAATCTTAAGAGGTCAGAAAGGTAAACCAGCAAATATGTCGGTAATTCAAGAAAGAATGATTTCTAAAAATAGTAATACTACCCGGTTAGTAGACAAATTAGTATTAAAAGAATTAGTTATCCGAAAAGTTTGTCCGTCTAACAAAAGAAAAATGGAAATTACCATTACAGAAAAAGGATTAGATGTTTTAGAAACCTTAGATCCAATTGTAATTGAACACGAAAATAGCTTAGCAAGCAATTTAACAACAGAAGAATTAACCTTATTAAATGATTTATTAGAAAAATACAGAAATTAATTATGAGCACATTTATAGAAAATCAGAACTGGCGTTATGCCACCAAAAAATTCAATAGCGAGAAAAAAATATCAGAATCAGATTTTGAAATTTTAAAAGATGCTATTCAATTATCATCTTCATCTTATGGTTTACAACCGTATAAAGTTTTAATCATTGAGAACGAAGAAATTAGAAAACAATTACAACCTGCATCTTGGGGACAAAGTCAAATTGTTGATGCTTCTCACCTATTGGTTTTTGCTAACATTACAACAATTGACGCAGACTACATTAATAAATATGCCGAAAATGTAGCTACAACTCGAAATATTCCTTTTGAAAGTGTAAAAGGTTATGCTGATTTTATGATTGGAAATATTACAAACTTAACACCTGAACAACAAAATATTTGGACTGCTAAACAAACGTATTTAGCCTTAGGAAACCTATTAAACGCTGCGGCAGAATTAAAAATTGACGTAACACCAATGGAAGGTTTTGTACCAGATCAGTATGATGAAATTTTAGGATTAAAAGAAAAAGGTTTACATGCTACTTTAGTTGCCACTGTTGGTTACAGACATGATGAAGATGACACACAACATTATACAAAAGTAAGAAAACCAAAATCAGAATTATTTGAAACAATTTAATAACTAAATATTTAATAAACATGAGAAATTTAAAAACAATTGCAGTAGCATTAGTAGCTTTAGTATCATTTACAGCAAATGCTCAAACTAAAAAAATTAACGTATCAAAAAGTGGTATCGTTTGGACAGGTAAAAAAGTAACTGGTTCACATACAGGAACAATCAATTTACAAGATGGTGCTTTAGCTTTCAAAGGAAAAGTATTAAAAGGTGGTACTTTTACTGTTGACATGACTACAATTAATACAACAGATTTAAAACCAGGACAAGGAAAAGAAAACTTAGACGGACATTTAAAAGCTGACGATTTCTTTGGTGTAGAAAAACATAAAACAGCTAAATTAGTATTTACAAACATTAGTGGTAAAGGAAAAGGGTTATATACTGTAACTGCTGATTTAACTATCAAAGGAATTACAAAACCAATTACTTTTGACATTACAGTTAAAGGAAATACTGCAACTACAACTTTAAAAGTTGACAGAACTAAATACGATATCAAATACGGTTCAGGTTCATTCTTCTCTGACTTAGGAGATAAAACAATCAATGACGAATTTGAATTAAAAGTTAACTTAGCTTGGTAATTTCAAACTATGTAAATCAAAAAAGCCAGAATTTAAATTCTGGCTTTTTTTTTATTTTATTTAGAAACTGGACCTGCTGGCTTTTTTTCTAAAATACTTTTTTCTTCTTTTACTAAAACAGTTCCTTTAATTCTTAAAGCTACCATTCCATTTTCTTTATTGACTGCATTGGTTTCAACTGTTATCGTTTTACTAATTGGACCAGGATTCATATTATATTGCACTTCAATAACTCCTTTTTTTCCTGGCGCTATTGGTTCTGTTGGTTTTGTTGGAACGGTACAACCACAACTACTTTTCGCATCTTTAATAATCAATGGCATATCACCTGTATTGGTGAACTCAAATGTTCTTTTCCCTGAATCTACACCTTTGTAAACTTCTCCATAATTAATGGTTTCTTCTTTAAATTCAATTTTTGCACCAGTTTGTGCATTTGCTGATAAACCTGTTACCATTAAACCTAATATGAGTACTATTTTTTTCATCTTTATACTAATTTGAGTTTTGTAAAAATATGTTTTTTAAACTAACTAACAAAAAGTAAATACATTTTTTTTATTCTGTTTTATATAATTACTTTTGCAGATATATTTCAAAAATTATACCAAAAGACAAATAAATTCTTTAAAAAATAAGATATAAATGATACCAGCCCAATTTGATGCCAAAGCCGTAGAACAAAAATGGTACGAGTACTGGATGAAAAACAATTATTTTCATTCTACTCCAGATCA
>JACCDZ010067332.1_pt1 | contig 49473 bp, 4 predicted proteins | sample 7449551 | NCBI WGS metagenome assembly JACCDZ01 (sample SAMN15323452, study PRJNA562643) | freshwater metagenome | isolation source: river surface water | place: USA:Blue River Watershed | collected 2017-08-18
AGTTGATATTTCTAATATTTATATTTTTACAAATTATCAAAATCCAAATGCTCAAGTTAATAAACCAGTTTATTTTTCAAATTTAACTTTAGTAGGTGATAATTATTATAATTATGATATAAGTTCATCATCAATTGGTTATGGAACAATAAATCCATTAATATTATTACCAAAATTAAATATAGATAAAGATTATGATAAAACAGTATTAGTAAGTATAAATAGTTATGATTTAGTAAATATTTACTGGTGTGATATTTCTTTTGTTACTTTAAGTAGTTCAATATTTGGTAAATACAGAAATTATAATGCAATAACTGGTAATTATGCAGATTTTTATAATGTAAATATTTATGGACAAAATAGTGGAAACTATTATGTATTACCATATTTAACAACATCAGGTACAATAAGAAAAAAAGGTTTATCAAATGTAGCAACAACAAAAATTTATGATAAAACAGTAGATTTAGGAGTAACAACAATAGATCAATTACCAAATGATATTATAAATTATCCGGTTCAATTTTATGATTATAATGTAGGTTATAATAAACCAATATTATCAAGTGGTACTAATTTAATTGATGATTATTTACAACAAATTTCAAATACATATTATGATTTTAATTCTAATATAATAAATTTTGCAACTCTATCTGGATTAATAACATCAAATGATTTTAAATTTGGTACATCAAGTTTATATTTAGATAGTTCTAAAAATAATTTTGTTTCTTTTCAAAATTTAATAATACCAAATAATGAATTAACATATTCAATATGGGTAAAACCAAATAATTGTATTTCAGGAACAGTTATTTTTGAATTTGGAACAGATGATTTTAAAAATATAAATTCTTTAGTAATTGATTATAATAAATTAAAATTAATTATATATAATAATGGGATTGAAAATGTAGAAATTATTAATACAAATATAAATACAAATACATGGTCTCATATAATATGGACATTAGAAACAATATCAGGTTGTACAGAAGTTTATGTAAATAATTTATTGGAATATTCAGGATATAAATCATATTATTTTGATAATATTCAAAGACCAATTGCTTATCTTGGTAAAAGTTTAATTAATACTAATACAACAAATATAAATTTAAATTTAATGAGTACTATTTTATCATATCCATCTGCATTAGGATATACATTTGCATGTTCATATGATGGTAAATATTCAATTTCATTTGGTTGGAGTAGTGGAATATTATATTCAAATGATTATGGAGCAACATATTCTTTTACAAATATTACTTATGATATAGCAAGAGATTATTCAAGTAAAGCTGTAGCATGTTCTTATGATGGTAAGTATTTTTATGCAGCTAAACAACATATTTATTGTTCAAATAATTATGGTGCATCATTTACTATTAATTTTGATATTCAAAATGATAATCAATTAGGTTTAATTACATGTAGTGCTAATGGTAAATATGTTTATTATTTTTATGGAAATAATACTAATATTATTTATATATCATCTGATTATGGTAATAAATTTAAATTAGTTAACAAAACAAATGATGGAAATATTATGGTTAACGTTTTTGTATTATCTCTTATTTGTAATATATCTGGACAATATATTTGGGCATTAGTACGTCAAGACAATGTATTTATTTATTATTCAAATGATTATGGTAATACATGGTTTATTAATAATCATTTACCATTAATGTATGATGCAAGTTATATGGATGTTTCTGATGATGGTAAATATATGTATGTTGTTAAAGATAATGTAGGTATATATTGTTCATCTGATTATGGTGTAACATGGATATTAAATAATACAATTCCAATGAATTCATATTTTAATTGTAAATGTGATAAATCAGGTAAAATAGTTTATATTTCTTGTCATTATTATATTATTAAATCAATTGATTATGGTAATACTTTTTCATATGCTTTTCAAACACCAACAGCATTATCATTAACACATATGGTATTAACATCAACTAATCAATTAATAGTAAAATCTGGATATACTAATGGTTTATTATTTGATATTCAACCAAATAATAGATATAATGGATATATTGATGAATTTAATATATTTGATAAAAAAATATCAAGTACATATGTAAATGCATTATATAATAATTATAATAATATAGCAAATTTTAATTATTCATTACCATCTGGTCAAATTTATGGTAATATTTTACCAAAAATTATAAAACCAACATGGTTTATTAATTCTAAAATTTATGATGGAACAACAAAATTTTCTTTTTCATATACCTTAAGTGGTATTGTAGCAGATGACATAATTGATATTTCAAATATTATTCAATATAATTATAATGATTCAAGTATTGGTATAAATAAAATGGCATATTTTTCAAATATTGCATTAATTGGTTTAAATTATTTTAATTATGATATTAGTTCATATTCTTTTAATTACGGTTCAATATATGCTGCAACAATATATCCCACTTTTAATATTGCTAAATTTTATGATAAAAATGCATTTGTAAATTTAAATATTATAAATTATCAATTAAATGGAATAGTTGATTCTGATAAGGAATTAATAACATTATCTAGTAGTTTATATGGATTTTATAGGGATTATAATTCTGGTATAAATATTCCTGTAGATTTATCTGGTATTTATTTATATGGTACTAATAGTAATAATTACAATATGATTAATAGTACATCAGTTAGTGGAAATATATATCAAAAATATTTAACCTTTACTGGTGTTGATAAAATATATGATAAAAAAAATATTGCAACAATTACTATCAGTGGTACTATTAGTGGTGATATTATTTCATATATTGCTAATTTTATTGATTACAATGTAAATAATAATATTCAAATTAATGTTGATTTATCTAATTCCTTTACTGTTATACAAAATAATGGTCTTGATATTAGTAATATTAATAATGTAACTATAACAACACCATGGGGTACTAGTAATAATACATCAAATATTGGATTTGCATTAACAGCAGATGAAAAACGTGCAGTTAAATTAAGTTATCCAAATGGTTATATTTATTTTTCTTCATATACAACTTCTTGGTCTGGATTTACACAAATTACTGATAATGTAAATAGAAATTATTCAGGTATTGCATTAACTGCCGATGGTAGTCGCGGTGTAGCTTGTTGTGGTATTTCTGGAACTGGATATATTTATTTCTTTACATGGAATGGAACTAATTATTCAACATTAACACAAATATTAGACACAACTGCAAGAAATTATTTTAGTATAAGTTTAACTGATGATGGTTTAACACTAGTTGTTTCATCAACAACTGGAGTTTATTTTTCTACTTGGAATGGAACAAATTATTCAATATTAACAAGAACATTAGATAGTAGAAATATTGAGTTTATTGGTATAAATGTTTCAAGAGACGGATCAAGAATTGTATATGGTATAAATTCAGTAAATAATGTATATTGGGCAGATTGGAATGGTACAAATTATAATGATGGAACTATTATTAACGATACAACAAGGGGGACACGTTGTTTTTATTTGTCAGGAAATAAAAATATACTTTGGTATACAAGTACATCAAATCCAAACTATCTTTATTATACAACATGGAACGGTACTAATTATAATTCTTTTAAAAATATACCAGTAAATACAAATACTGGCTTTTTAGATTCTTGGGGTTTATGGGTTAATAATTTAGGTAATAATGTTTATTTAGCAGCATTTGGTACTTCATCATATTATAAATTTTCATTTCCAGTATATAATACTGTAACAACAATATTAAATCCAAATAACAATAATAATTATCAACTAACTTATAAAGTAACAAGTGCTAATATATTACAAAAACCAATAACTGCTTATTTCTTTGGTATACAAAGAAATTATAATGCAACTGATATTGCTAATGTAACATGGACTTTATCTGGAATAGTATCTGGTGATATAATTGATATTTCTAGTTCATTGTTAACAAGTAATTTTTCTAATATTTATGCTGAAGCTAATAAATTAATTTATGTAAATAATATCAACTTAGTAGATTATAATAATACTAACTGGTTTAATTCTAATTATTTTACATCTATTAGTGGAATAACAAGAGCTAATTTAAATAAAACACCAGTTTATCCATCATTTATAATAGCTAAATATTATGATAAATCTACATATGCAAATATAATTGATTATACAATAAGTGGTATCTTTGATTTAGATAAACCATATATTACTTTATCAAATAGTATTTATGGTTTATATAGAGATTATAATTTTGGTGTAAATATACCAGTTAATATTTCAGCTATCAATTTATACGCTTATTCAGTTTATCCTGGTGTAAACAGCAGAAATATATTAACAGATAATTATTCTATACAATCTACTATAACTAGTTCAGGTGTTATATATCAAAAATATTTAACATTTACTGGAATAGATAAAATTTATGACCGTAAAACAGTTGCTAGAGTTACATTAAGTGGTACAATTAGTGGAGATATAATAGAATATATTGCTAATTTTGATAATTACAATACTGGAATAAATATACCAGTTTATTTAGGTTTATCTGGTTCTGTAATTTTAAATTATTATTTAGATATTAGTAAAAATATTAACAATATATCAACAACTACTCCATGGGGAACTGGTAACAATAGTTCAAATATAGCGTTTGCATTAACAGCAGATGAAAAACGTTCTGTAAGAACATCATTTAGTAGTAGTTTAATTTATTTTTCTTCATATACAACTTCTTGGTCTGGGTTTACACAAATTACTGATAATGTAAGTAGAAATTATTCTGGTCTTGCATTAACAGCTGATGGTAGTAGGGGTGTAGCTTGTTGTGGTATCACTGGACAAGGTTATATATATTTTTTTACATGGAATGGAACTAATTATTCAACATTAACACAAATATTAGATACAACACTAAGATATTATCAAGGTATTAGTTTATCAGATGATGGGTCAATATTAGTTGTATCATCTACTACTGGTATTTATTTTGCCACTTGGAATGGTACTAATTATTCTGTATTAACAAAAACATTAGAAAGTAGAAATTTAGAATTTATTGGTGTAAATGTTTCAAGAGATGGTTTAAGAATTGTATATGGTGTAAATAGTACAAGTAATTATGTTTATTGGGCCGATTGGAATGGAATAAATTTTAATTCAGGTACACAAATACAAAATACAGTTTATTATCCTCGTTGTTTATATTTTACATCTGATAAAAACACACTTTGGATGAGTAGTAGTAATTATGGTAATTCAAATTCATTTTTATATTATAGTACTTGGAATGGAACTAATTATAATCCTTTTATAGGTTTACCATTAAGTAGTATTGGTAGCATCGATGGTTGGGGATTATGGGTAAATAGTTTAGGTAATAATGTATATTTAGCTTCATATTATACAGGTTCATATTATAAATTTGCATTTCCATTAGATACATATAATACATATATTAATAATTATCAATTAGTTACCAATGTAACTAGTGCTAATATATTACCAAAACCAATAACTGCTTATTTCTTTGGTACATCAAGAAATTATAATGCAACTGATATTGCTAATGTAACATGGACTTTATCTGGAATAGTATCTGGGGATATAATTGATATATCATGTTCATTGATAACAAGTAATTTTTCTAATATTTATTATGAACAAAATAAATTAATATATGTAAATAATATTAACTTGATTGATTATAATAATAGTAACTGGATTAATAACAATTATTTTACATCTATTAGTGGAATAGCAAGAGCTAATTTAAATAAAGCACCAGTTTATCCTTCATTTATAATAGCTAAATATTATGATAAATCATCATATGCAAATATAGTTGATTATAATATAAGTGGCATCTTTGATTTAGACAAACCATATATTACTTTATCAAGTAAAGTTTATGGAAGATATAGAGATTATAACTTTGGTGTTAATATACCAGTTGATATATCTGGTATTAGTTTATATGCTTATACAGTTTATTCTGATCCATTGGTAACCAGCAGAAATATATTAACAGATAATTATTCTATACAATCTACTGTAACTAGTTCAGGTGTTATATATCAAAAATATTTAACTTTTACTGGAATAGATAAAATATATGACCGTAAAACAGTAGCTAGAGTAACAATGAGTGGTATTATAAATGGAGATTCAATTGATTATATGGCTGATTTTGTTAATTATAATGTAAATAATAATGTACCAGTTTATGTTGATTTATCTAATTTATTAATTAATGTTACAAATTTTGATATAAATAATATTTCATCAAGTTATCCATGGGGAACCAGTAATAATACTACTAGTATTAGTATAGCATTAAATGCAAATGAAACAAGAGCAATAACAGCATCATTTAGTAATAGTTATATATATTTATCTACATATTTAACATTATCATCATCATGGTCTGGATTTACACAAACACAAGATAATGTACAAAGAAATTATTCAGGGGTTGCATTATCAGATGATGGTAGTCGTGGCGTTGCATGTTGTTATGGTGGATATATTTATTATTTTACATGGACAGGAACAACATATTCAACATTAACACAAATATTAGATAATACATCAAGAACATATAATGGTATATGTTTATCATATGATGGTTTAATGTTAGTTGCAGTAGATTTTAATGGAGGAATTTATTTTTCAACATGGAATGGTACTAATTATAGTGTATTAACTAAAACATTAGAAACAGTAAATCGTGTATATATGGGTGTTAATATTTCAAGAGATAAAACAAGAATAGCATATGGTATAGATACATCACCTGGATATATGTATTGGGCAGATTGGAATGGTACTAATTTTAATAGTAGTACACAAACATTAGAAACTACTCAACGTATAGCTAGAAAATGTGCATTTTCACCTGATAAAAAAATACTTTGGTGTACTTTTGTAAATGATTTAAATTATACTTTATATTATGCATATTGGAATGGAACTAATTATGGTTCATTTACTGGTATAAATACAAGTATTGTACCTGCAAATAAAAATGCATGGGGATTATGGATAAATTCAACAGGAACTAATTTATATTTATTAGCTTATGGATTAGGAACATATTATAAAATTAGTATTCCTATTTATTATACAAATGAGTATAATATTAATTCAAATAATAACTATCAGTTAACTTATAAAGTAACTAGTGCAAATATATTACCAAAACCAATAACTGCTTATTTCTTTGGTATACCAAAAACTTATGATACAACAACAACTGCTAATGTTACTTATAGTTTATCTGGTATTGTTGAGGGTGATTCAATTGATATATCTTATAATTTATTAAGTGCTAATTTTAGTAATATTTATTATGAACAAAATAAATTAATATATGTAAATAATATTAACTTAAATAATCTAAATTATTTTACATCTATTAGTGGAATAGCAAGAGCTAATTTAAATAAAGCACCAGTTTATCCTTCATTTATAATAGCTAAATATTATGATAAATCATCATATGCAAATATAATAGATTATAGTTTAAGTGGTCTTTTCGATTTAGATAAACCATATATTACTTTATCAAGTAAAGTATATGGAAGATATAGAGATTATAATTTTGGTGTAAATATACCAGTTGATATATCAGCTATTAGTTTATATGCTTATACAGTTTATCCTGATCCATTGGTAACCAGCAGAAATATATTAACTGATAACTATTCTATAGTAAGCTATATGAGTAGTTCAGGTACTATATATCAAAAATATTTAACTTTTAGTGGAATAGATAAAATTTATGACCGTAAAACAGTTGCTAGAGTTACATTAAGTGGTATAGTTAATGGAGATATAATAACATATATGGCTGATTTTATTGATTATAATGTAAATAATAATATTCCAGTTTATGTTGATTTATCTAATATATTATTAAGTGATGTAATTTATACACAACCATCTATATATTATCCATTTAATGTTGCCGATATAAATCCTTCTAATACAACTCAAATTGGTGATAAAGCATCTGGTTCATATGTTTACAATGGAACACTTGTAAATGGTGCATCTATTACAGTTGATGCAAATTCAAGAGTTTCTGGACAAGGGTATTTAAAACTTGATAAAACATCTTATCAATATATGATTTTTAATTCTTTCACTCCAGGAACAGATGGAATTTCCTTTTCTGTTTGGTTTTATACAAGTTCTAATATAAATTGGGCCCGTATATTTAATTTTGGTACAAGTGATGGTGATGGTATTAATGCTGGATATATGGAAGGAAAACTTATGGTTTGGGTTAACGGGACTCCTTCAGCTACAGTATCAACATCATCTCTAACTGATAATATATGGTATCATCTTGTTTGGACTATTGCTCCAAATGGAACTTGGATAGTTTACTTAAATGGAACAACAGTTTATAACGGTGTTCAAGTATATCCATCTACACATACAAGAACAACTAATTATTTTGGATACGGTTGGTGGCAAGAACGTTGGAATGGAGGAATTGATGATTTCCGTTATTATAATAGTGTACTATCTAGTCAAGAAGTGCTTGATATATATAATAATAGTATTATTACTAATAGTAATAATAATTATCAATTAACTTATAAGATAACAAGTGCTAATATATTACCAAAACCAATAACTGCTTATTTCTTTGGTATACCAAAAACTTATGATACAACAACAACTGCTAATGTTACTTATAGTTTATCTGGTATTGTTGAGGGTGATTTAATTGATATATCTTATAATTTATTAACTGCTAACTTTAGTAATATTTATTATGAACAAAATAAATTAATTTATGTAAATAATATTAACTTAAATAATTCTAATTATTTTACTAGTATTAGTGGAATAGCAAGAGCTAATTTAAATAAAGCACCAGTTTATCCTTCATTTATAATAGCTAAATATTATGATAAATCATCATATGCAAATATAATAGATTATAGTTTAAGTGGTCTCTTCGATTTAGACAGACCATATATTACATTATCAAGTAAAGTTTATGGAAGATATAAAGATTATAATTTTGGTGTTAATATACCAGTTGATATATCAGCTATTAGTTTATATGCTTATACAGTTTATCCTGATCCATTGGTAACCAGCAGAAATATATTAACTGATAACTATTCAATTCAATCTATAATAACTACAAGTGGAACCATATATAAAAAATATTTAACATTTGCTGGAATAGATAAAATATATGATCGTAAAACAGTTGCTAGAGTTACATTAAGTGGTATAGTTAATGATGATATAATAGAATATATGGCTGATTTTACTGATTACAATGTAAATAATAATATACCAATTTATGTTGATTTATCAAATATATTATTAAATAATACAACTTTAATTTATACACAACCATCAATATATTATTCATTTAATATAGATGATATAAATCCTTCTAATACAACTCAAATTGGTGATAAAGCTTCTGGTTCATATATTTACAACGGAACACTTGTAAATGGTGCATCTATTACTGTTGATGCAAATTCAAGAGTTTCTGGACAAGGATATTTAAAACTTATTATATCATCTGATCAATATATGAGTTTTAATTCTTTTACTCCAGGAACTAGTGGAATTTCATTTTCTATTTGGTTTTATTCAAGTTCTAATTATAATTGGGCACGTATATTTGATTTTTGTAGTAGTGGTTCAGATAATATTTTTGCTGCATGGAATTCAGGGCAAATTGTAGTTGGTAGCCATAGTTCTCCATACAAGGCGGTATTTGTTGGATCTATAATAGATAATTTATGGTATCATCTTGTTTGGACTATTGCTCCAAATGGAACTTGGATAGTTTACATAAATGGAACAACTATTTATAATCTTGGTGTTCAACAATATCCATCTACAAATACAAGAACAAATAATTATATTGGACACAGTATTTTTAATGAATATTGGAATGGTGGTATTGATGATTTTAGGTATTATAATAGTGTATTATCTAGTGAAGAAGTAAATAATATATATAATAATTATAGTATTAATTCAAATAATAATTATCAACTGGTTACAAAGGTAACTCATGCTAATATATTACCAAAACCAATAACTGCTTATTTCTTTGGTATACCAAAAACATATGATACAACAACAACTGCTAATATAACTTATAGTTTATCTGGAATTATATCTGGTGATTCAATTGATATATCTTATAATTTATTAACTGCTAACTTTAGTAATATTTATTATGAACAAAATAAATTAATTTATGTAAATAATATAAACTTGATTGATTATAATAATAGTAACTTAAATAATCTAAATTATTTTACATCTATTAGTGGAATAGCAAGAGCTAATTTAAATAAAGCACCAGTTTATCCATCATTTATAATAGCTAAATATTATGATAAATCTTCATATGCAAATATTGTTGATTATAATATAAGTGGTATCTTTGATTTAGATAGACCATATATTACATTATCAAGTAAAGTTTATGGAAGATACAGAGATTATAATTTTGGTGTAAATATACCAGTTGATATATCAGCTATTAGTTTATATGCTTATACAGTTTATCCAGGTGTAAACAGCAGAAATATATTAACTGATAACTATTCAATTCAATCTAAAATAACTAGTTCAGGTTCTATATATCAAAAATATTTAACCTTTACTGGAATAGATAAAATATATGATCGTAAAACAGTAGCCAAAGTTACATTAAGTGGTATAGTTAATGATGATATAATAGAATATATGGCTGATTTTACTGATTACAATGTAAATAATAATATACCAGTTTATGTTGATTTATCTAATTTATCTATTAATAACAATAATAATTATCAGTTAAAATATAAGGTGACACAAGCAAATATATTATCTAGAGCATTAACATTATTAATTTCAGGAGGTACTAAAACATATGATGGTTCAACTGCTGTTTATAATTTAGACTTTTCAATAAGTGGTATTATATTACAAGACAAAGTATCAATTTCATCATATATAATAAATTATGTAACACCACAAGCAGGAAATCAAATAATAGATATATCAAATATGAATATAGTTGGTGAAGATTATTATAATTATACATTATTACCATATAATAAATATGTTGGTAGAATAGATAAGAAATCATTATTAATTAATGCTAATAATTTAACAAAAGTATATGATACTACTCCTCTTGAAACATATTATTCTGACACAAATGGTTTTGTAAATAATGAATCATATATACATTTATCAGGAGAATTAAAATGGACAGTATCAAATACCAATATTGATAATATAAACAATATTAATATGAATAGAGTAAATTATGTAGTAGTTGGATATGGTTTATCAACAACAATAATTTATAGTTATGATTCTATTAAATGGTATAATGCTTCTAATAATCCTTTTAATAACTATTGTATGCATATTACAAAAAATAATACATTATGGGTAGCTGTTGGTGAAGGTAGTAATACAATAGCATATTCAAATAATGGAATTTCATGGACAGGTATTGGAAATAATATATTTAGTATTTATGGTTTAACAATAACCTGGACAGGAACAATGTTTTATGCAGGAGGTCAAGGTACTAATACATTAGCATATTCATATGATGGTATTTCATGGTCAGGATTAGGTACAAGTATATTTACATTATTTGTTAGAGGAATATGTGCATCAAGAGATATGATAGTAGCTGTTGGTGAAGGTAATAATTCAATAGCTTATTCACTAGATTTTATTAATTGGATAGGTTTAGGTACTAATATATTTGATTTATATGGAACTAGTGTTCATACAAATAAAGCTATTTGGATAGCATTAGGTAAAGGTAGTGTAAATACATTAGCTTGGTCATTAGATGGTATCACATGGGTTGGTCTTGGTAAAAGTATATTTACAGATAAAGGAATTTTTGCTGATTGGGATGGATATAAATGGGTTGCTGTTGGTTCTGGAACTGTTACAACTATGGCTTATTCTTATGATGGTATAGTTTGGACTCCTATAATAACAGATTTATTAGGTCCTACAGGTGGATTAAGTATAAATTGGACAGGAACTAAATGGTTAGCAGTTGGTTCAAGTACCGATAAAATAATATATTCATATGAAGGAACTGAATGGTATACATTAAGTGGATTAGCTAATATTAATATAACAACAGGATATGATATAGAAACTACATTAAATACAGAAACACCTAACTTAAATAATTTAACTAATATCACTAATTTATTATATCCAGATGAAGTAATAAGTGCAGGTAATTATAATATAAAACCAACTGGATATTATTCAAACAATTATGCAATAACATATCAAGAAGGTATTGCTAAAATATTAAAATCAAAATTATTTGTAAATACATCAAATTATCATAAAGTATATGATAGTTTACCAGTAACAAATTATTCAACATCTATAACTGGATTTAAAGGAACTGATTCAAGTGCTAATTTATATGGAACATTAAGTTTTTATTCAGATATAGTACCAGTTAATGTAGGAACATATTTAATAACACCAAGTGGTTTAATAGCACGTAATTATGAAGTTAAAAATGGTACAAGTATAATAACAATAACTAAAGCACCATTAGTTATAAAAGCAGATAATAAAATTAAAATTTATGATGCTTCATATTATACACCAACTTATACAATCTATGGTTTTAAAGACCCTGCTGATATTTTTGCCTTATCAGGTTCAATATCTTATAGTGGTACATATATTAATAAGAAAAATGTTGGTACATACAGTATAATACCATCTGGTATAACATCATCAAATTATGATATTAAATTTATGTCAGCAACATTACAAATAGTTAAAGCACCATTAATGATAATAGCAAAAGATGATACAAGAATATTTACAACAGATATATCAAATTGGACAATTATATTTAATCCATTAAATTATATAGTAAAAGATATAACAAACCAAGAAACAAAAACACCTTATTCACAATTATTTACAATAAAATCATTAATACAATTAAATTATTCAGAAAAAGTATATTCACTTGAAGGTTTTGAAGGACCTTGTTGGATAGAATGGACTAGTATGGATGATAATATTAAAGTAGGTTTAGGTGAAAAAGATACAACTGTTAAATATTTAATTAAAAAGAATTCAAATATTATATCAATTGAGGAACAAACTATTATAAATAATTATATACCTGATAATTTTAATAACTATAGAATTATATATGATGGTACAAATATAGAATATTATATAAATAATATATTAATACAAATAACTGAAAAATTAACAAGAACTAAATTATATGCAACTATTTATTTCTCAGATATTGAAACCACAGCATATAATATAAGATTTGGTAATACAAAAGAATATTATTATGGATATAATGGATTAGAATATAAAGGATTTGTAGGACCTGATACTTATACTGATTTATCTGGTTCAATAATAATAAATGGTACATCACAAGGTGCATCTGAAGAAGGTAGATATTCAATAATACCATCTGGTTTAACATCAAATAATTATAATATAAAATTTATAAATGGATATTTAAATATAAAAAAATCTATTTTAAGTTAAAATAATTATTAATTATAAAATTTTAATACTAATAATGCTAATAAAAATAATAATTATTATTTTTATTTAAGTTAATATATAAAATATAATATATATATGTCTTTTCAAATAAAATATCAAAAATATAAAAATAAATATCTTAATTTGAAAAATTTACTTGCACAAAAAGGTGGTGGTGGCGCTAGTGCAGAAATTATAGATTCACGTCAAATTAGTGAGTATTTAAATTCAGAAAAATATGATTTTAATTTATTTGATATAAATTATACTAAACAAGAACAAGAGTCAATTGATAATTTTAATATTAAAGCTTATTATAATTATAATTATAATGGTTCAATAAGGTCACTTACTGGAATTGATGATTTAAATACTTTTTTATCAAAAATTGGTTCTAATACAAAAGAAGATATAAATAATTTAGAACAAATAATTTTAAAACTGATTAAAAAAGTTTTAGAAGGATATAATATGGAAAACTTTTTGTTAATTATTAGAGCATCACCTCCATTAAAAGAATATGATATTCCAAGATGGCATCGTGATGGTTCATATTTCGACCCTTCTATTATTACATCAAAATTTGCAACAGTTTTAAAAGGTCCTGGTACATTATTTATAAAATCATCAACACCTAATTCTATAAAATTTAATGAAATAGAAGAGCAAGAAGATGAAGAACGAAGAATGAAAAGAGAAAGAATTGGTATTCCTTTTACATATGAAGAACAAGAAGAAATAAATGAAAGATATCGCACTTTATATGCTACTTTACCTAAAAATAATGATATGGTTCAATTAGGTAAAAATCAAGGTGTGATATTTTTTGCAAATTCAGGTGGTATTAGAGGGGCAATTCATTCAGAACCAAAAATGGATGATTATCGTATATTTATTTCTATTGTACCTGGAACAAAAGAAAATGTAGAAGAGAGAGATAAAAATGAAAAAAGAATGAAAGAAGAAAGATATAAATTAAGAAAAGTAGAAGAATCTAATAAATTAAAAAAATAAGAAACATAAATATAAAATAAATAGAAAGTTTAAAAAAGCATATAAAATAATTATAATTTTAAGTTAAAATAATTATTAATTATAAAATTTTAATATAAAGAAAATTAATATTATATATTAAAAAAATAAAACTATATTTTTTTAATATATTAATTAATATGAACAATACAAATTTATTAATTATAGATTCGCGAATATTAAATATTGAACAAATAAAAGCGTCTATAAAAACACCAAAGGTAAAGTACATACTATTAGATTATTACACTGATACATTTATTACATTAAATAAAAAAATAGAAAATTTAGGTGTAAGTAAAATTGAATCAATTGGTTTATTAAGACATGGTTATATATTACCAACTTATAAATTATTGGATAAACAAAAAACACCAAGTATTTTAAATAATGTTGAAACACAAGATAATTTATTAAATTCATGGAGTGAAATCAGAAACTTTTTATTATCATTAAAATTTACATATTCATTAAAAAACTTTGATTTTTTAAGTTGTAGATTAGATAAAGATAGTAATTATCATTTTGTATTTAATAGATTAGAAACTACCTTAAATATAAATATTAGAGCATCAAATGATGATCTTGGTAATATATCTAGTGGAGGTAATTGGATATTAGAATCAGATAATGTAAATATAAAAGATATTTATTTTAATGATAAAATTTTAAAATATCCATATTTATTTTTTATGACAACTGTTACTGTAAAAGCAGTATCATTTACAAAACCATATGATGGTGTTTATTTTAATGAACCATTAATAACATTAGATTTACCTGTTTTAAATACATTATCTGGAACTATTAGTTATAGTGGAACATATACAACTGGATTAAATGTAGGAACATATACTATTATTCCAAGTGGTTTATCATCAACTGAATATTATATTAATTATGAAAATGGTACATTAACTATTATCCCAACAGAATTATCAATTTCAGTTAATGATTATATAAAAGTATATGATGGAACAAATACATTTAATGATTATGTAATAAATTATTCAGGATTAATTGATTCAGAAACTGAATCAGTTTTATCTGGTACTTTAACATTAAGTGGTTCTTATTTAAATGCAGTAAATGTTGGTGTATATGATATAATACCAAGTGGTTTATCATCAAATAATTATCATATTACTTATGATAAAACATATTTAAAAATTATTCCAGCCTCATTATTAGTTATTGCAAATAATGTTGGTAAAATATATGATAGATATGCATATACTGATTTTAACACTGTTTTTTATGATGGTTTTGTTAATTCAGAATCAGAATTTAATTCAGATTTGTCAGGTAGTTTAATATTTACTGGTAGTTTTATTAATGCAACTGATGTAGGAACATATATAATTCAACCAAGTGGATTAACATCAACAAATTATGATATTATGTTTATTAATGGTATATTAACAATTTATTATGATGATTTTTTAGTAGCAGCAAATAATTTTAGAAAGTTTTATGATAATTTATTTTTTACAAATCCAACATTATCATATTTTCATACTGTGTGGGATGTTTCTGGATATTTAGTTTATTCTGGAACATATGAAACTGCTAAAAATATTGGTTCATATACTATGATAGCCAATCCAACTTTAAATAGTGGTAATTATGTAATTAGTTATTATAATGGTACTTTAATTATTGATAAAGCAGAAGTTAAAATAAGAGCATTACCTGTTACTAAAATATATGATGCTATACCATATAATGATATTCCAGTAACATGGGAAGGATTATTAGGAACAGATACATCTGATATTTTTATTGGTCAATTATTAAATGTAGGTACATCATATCAATCAGTAAATGTAGGAACATATAATATAATTCCAAGTGGTGTAGATACACAAAATTATACAATTATTTATGATGAATCAATATTAACTATTAATAAAGCACCATTAGTATTAAATACTCAATTTTATTCAAAAGTTTATGATGGTAATAATATTGGTTATGGAGATGTTATTACTACTATTAGTGGAATTATTAATAATGAAAGTATTTCTGTTGTTTCATATGATATTCGTTTTCATACAAATCAAGCAGGTTATCAATTTATTGATATTTGTAATATTACATTATCTGGTTACACTGTTGATAATTATTATATTGTACCAGTTCCTGCAGTTGTTGGTTTAATTGAACCACGATTATTAACAGCATGGTATACATCAAAATATAAAGGTTATGATGGAACAAGAGAGCCAAATGGTTTAGTAGGAACATTAAGTGGAATATTAGGAAATGATTATGTAACAATTAGTTCATCAATTGCTAAATTTAGACAAGCTTCTATTGGTTGGCATTTTATTGATATTTCATCAGCAACATTATGGGGAACAGATGCTGGAAATTATATTGTTAAAACTGTAACACCAATAATTGGTAGAATTATTCAAAATAATTTAATTATTAATTGGTATGGTGGTCATAAAATATATGATAATAATAATGATGCTAAATTTACATTAACCTATTCTATTAGTGGTATGATTGAAGAAGATAATTTAACTATTTCTGGATTTACAGCAACTTATAAAAGTCGTGATACTGGAGAATGGTTTATTGATATTTCTAATGTTGTTTATTCATCAATGTTTTTAGATGCATATGTTTTTCCTGTAATGAAACCAGTACCTGGTTTAATTCGTCCAAAAACAATTTATCCATATTTTGTAGGTGGAGATAAAATATATGATAGTGAATTAGCACCTGGACCAATATCATATACATTATCTGGTATAATTGGTACTCAAGATGTTGATATTTCTAATTGGTATCCAGTATATGAATCACCAAATGCTGGATATAATTTAATTAATTTCCCACAAATTATGTTAACTGGTTTTAATAGTTATAATTATATTTTATATAATCAAATATCAATTATTGGTTTAATTACTGCTAAAACATTAATTGCAACATTTTATGGAGGTAATAAAATTTATGATTCATATACTACTGCATCTTTAGAATGGTCATTAAGTGGTATGATAGGTCAAGAAATAGTAAATATTTATAGTTTTGATGCTAATTTTAAATCACCAACTGTAGGGACATGGCTTATTGATGTATCTAATATTAATTTACAAAATATTAATTATGTAACCGTATATGAACCTTTTACAAGAACTATATCAAAAAAAGAACTAATTGCTACATTTTATGATGGTGATAAAACATATGATAATAATTTTGATACAGGACCAATTACATATTCATTATCTGGTATGGTAAATGAAGAAATAATTACTATTTCAAGTTATTATTCAAAATATAAGAAAAAAACAGTTGGATATAACTTAATTGATGTATCTGATATTATAATATCAAGTGATAATTATTATGTTAAAGCAGTACCACCATTTATATCATATATTAATTATAGATATATAACTCCTGTAATATCTAGAGGACAAAAAGTATATGATAAAACTAATTTTACTGGTCCTATTAATATTGATTTATCAAATATTGCATTAGGTGAATATTTAACAATTAGTACATATATTAGTAGATTTAAAGATGTAAATTCAGGAATACAATTAATTGATGTATCTAATTTAAAAATAGCAGGTCCAACTGTATCTAATTATAAACTTGTACCTATTAGACCATTTAGTTCAGAAATTTATCCTAAAAAAATTTTATTAAAAGTAACAGGTGGCGATAAAACATATGATGGTACAACTGTACTTGGTAGAGTTACACGTATAACATTAAGTGGAACATATGATGGTGATTCAATATCATTATTAAATACATGGGTTGGAAACTTTGTTTCAAGTAATATAGGATTAAATAATGTAGATATTTCTAATATAGATTTATCAGGCGCAAATGTATTAAATTATGTAGGTTCATATGTACCATTTACTAGATTTATATTATCTAAATTATTAACAATTACTTTTTCAAATGTAAATAAAATTTATGATGGAACAAAGGAAACTCAATTATTACCATATGATATTAGTGGTATTGTAGAAAATGAATTTGTTGATATAAGTAGTTATGTATCAAGATATAGATCTAAAAATGCTGGTTATCAAATAATAGATATATCAAATATTGAATTATATGGACAAACAGCAGATAATTATATAATTAGACCAATTTATTCTATTAGCAGTACAATATATCAAAAAGATTTAATTGTTACATTTGAAGGTGGTGATAAAATTTATGATGGAACTTTAGTTCCTAGCTTGATTATGTGGTCACTTAGTGGTCAAGTTGGTAGAGAAAGAGTAAATTTAAGTTCATTTGATAGTCAATTTTTAAATCCAAATGTTGGCTATAATTTAATTGATTTTTCTAATTTAGTATTATCATCAAATAATTATACAAGTATAGTAGTACCACTATATGCAAATATATATTATAAAAATTTAGATATAACATTTTCAGGTGGTTCAAAAATATATGATTCAACAAGATATGTTGGACCTACTATTAATGGTATTATTTCAGGAATTGAAAATAATGAATTAATAACAATATCAACATATATTGCTTTTTTCTCAACACAAAATGTAGGAAGACAACGTATTGATGTATCTAATGTAATTATAGATGGTCCTACAGTTACTAATTATTTAATTAATCCAATTGTACCTTTTTATAGTAATATTAATAAAAAAAATTTTAATGCTACATTTTTAAATGGTGATAAAAATTATGATGGTACAATTGAAACACCTGTTTTAGATTATTCATTATCTGGAATTATTGGAACAGAAACAATTGTATTAACTAATTGGATTTCTAAATTTAAATCATCAAATGTTGGTTATCAATTTATTGATATATCAAATGTTTCATTTAATGGATTTACTGCATCTAATTATTATTTAGAACCTGTTAAAATGTTAACTGCTTATATTAGTTCTATTCCAATTGTAGCATCATTTAATGGAGGTGATAAAATATATAATAGTACATTAGTAACTGGTCCACTAACATGGACAACAAGTGGTATGGTTAATAATGAAATAATAACATTAGGTAATTATGTTTCAAGATATATTAATCCTAATGCAGGTTTTCAACGTATTGATATATCAAATACAAGATTATTTGGAGCATCAGCATCTAATTATTATTTACAACCTGTTAGACCAATTATGGGTACAATTAGTCAAAAAGATATAACAGTAACATTTTCTGGTGGAAGTAAAGTTTATGATTCTACAAGATATGTTGGTCCACTCTCATGGACAACTAGTGGAATTATTGGGGCAGAGTTAATTACTATATCAACATATATTTCTTTATTTTCAACACAAAATGTAGGATTAAATCGTATAGATGTTTCTAACGTAATTATAACAGGTTCTACAGTTACTAATTATTATTTAAATCCAATAGTACCTCATTATAGTAATATTAATAAAAAATATTTTAATGCTACCTTTTCAGATGGTAATAAAAATTACGATGGAACAAGAGAAACACCATTATTAAATTATTCATTATCTGGTATCATTGGAACAGAATTAATAGTATTATCTAGTTGGGATTCTAAATTTAAATCATCTAATGTTGGTTATCAATTTATTGATGTATCAAATATTTCATTTAATGGATTTACAGTTTTAAATTATTATTTAGAACCTGTTAAAATGGTTACTGCTTATATTAGTTCTATACCAATTGTAGCTACTTTTAATGGAGGAAATAAAATATATGATGCAACATCAGTACCTGGTTCACTAACATGGACAACAAGTGGTATGGTTAATAATGAAAGAATAATAATAAATAATTATGATGCAAAATATATAAATACTAATGCAGGTCAACAACGTATAGATATATCAAATATAATCTTATTTGGTTCTACTGTTTCCAATTATTATCTTCAACCAGTTAAACCTATTATGGGTACAATTAGTAAAAAAGATATAACAGCTACATTTTCAGGAGGAACTAAAGTTTATGATTCTACAAGATATGTTGGTCCTAGTATTAACGGTTTATTAAGTGGAATTATTGGAACAGAAGTAATTACTATATCAACATATATTGCTTTTTTCTCAACACAAAATGTTGGATTAAATCGTATTGATGTTTCTAATTTAATTATACAAGGCAACACTGTTCTTAATTATTATTTAAATCCAATAGTACCTCATTATAGTAATATTAATCAAAAACAATTAATTACTAGTTTTTATGGAGGTAATAAAACATATGATGGTACTACTATACCAAATACATTAACATATAGTATATCAGGTATTATAGATTCAGAATCAATAATTATTTCAAGTTGGACATCAAAATATAGAACTTCAAATATTGGTAATCAAATTATTGATATTTCAAATGTATCATTAATAGGAACAACAGTTTTTAATTATTTTATTAAACCTGTATTACCTATAGTAGGAGTTATAAGTCCACGATATATAACTGCAAATTTTAATGGTGGTTCTAAAACTTATGATTCTTTAAGATTAGCTGGTCCAGTATCTTGGACAATTAATAATATTGTTTCTGGAGAATCAATTGATATATCATCATATAATGCAATATTTTCAACACAAAATGTTGGATTAAGAAGAATAGATATATCAAATATAATATTAAAAGGTATTACATCAAATAATTATATTATTTTACCAATTGATTCAATATATGCATTAATAAATAAAAGACAATTAAATATAACATTTAATAATGGTGATAAAATATATGATGGTACAACTATACCAAATACATTATCGTGGCAAATAAGTAACAATGTTGCTAATGAAGTTATAAATGTTGATAGTTTTAGTTCATTTTATTTAGATAAAAATGTTGGTATTCAACGTATTGATATATCAAATGTAATATTATCTGGTTTAACAGTATCAAATTATGATTTACAACCAATACAATCTATTTATAAAACTATTTCAAAAAGAACATTAACATTTAACTTTTTAGGTGGTAATAAAATATATGATAGAACTACAGTAGTTGGTTCATATTCATGGAATTTTGATAATATTGTATCTTCAGAAACTATTTCAGCATCATTTTTACCATATTATGATAATTATAATAGTGGATATCAACAAATTACTATTAGTAATATGATTGTATTAGGATTAACCAATAATAATTATAATATTCAACAATTAAAATCAATATCTGGTTTTATAAATAAAAGAAATCTTGATATTGTTCCTAATTATTTAGTTAAAAATTATGATAGTACACAATCATTTTCTCAAAATTCATCTTTAAAAATAGTAAATGGTATTACTGAAGATAATTTAAGTATTCTTTATTTTGTATCTAGATTTAAAAATATAGATGTTGGTTATTCATTAGTTGATGTTTCTAATATTATATTAGGGGGTAGTACAACTAATTATATTTTAAATTCAGTCCCAAGTTTATCTGGTTATATAATACCAAAACCATTTGATGTTTATTTTAATAATAAAGATAAAGTATTTGATGGATTAACAACTATAACAGATTTATCATATTCTATTATTGGAATATATCCAAGAGATAATATTAAATTAGTAAATTACAATGCAAATTTTGATAATCAAGATGTAGGATTAAGAAGATTAGATATATCTGGTTTAATATTTAGTGGCTCAATATTTAATTATGTATTAAATGATGTTATATCTAAATCTGGAACAATTACACAAAAAGGATTATATTTTTTATTTACAGGTGGTGATAAATCATATGATGGAACAGTTGCACCAGGCAATTCATTAAATTATACAATTAGTGGTGTAATAAATAGTGCACCTGTATCAGTATTATATTATGATTCTAAATTTAATACACCAAATGTTGGTTTACAACGTATTGATATATCTAATTTAAGTATTAATAATACAAATTATTTTATTAATCCAGTAAGACCAATTAATGCAAATATTTATAAAGAAGCTATACATTTATATTTTACAGGTGGTAATAAAATTTATGATGGAACAACAAATGTTACAAATTTAGATATAATATTTGATAATCCATCTGTTACTTTGTTATATTATAATGCATCATTTTCTAGTCCAAATGTTGGTTTAAATTATATTACAGTTACTAATTATTTATTATCAACAATTAATTTAAACAACTATAATATAATTACTAATACAACAATTAGTGCATGGATTTTCCCTAAAAACGTAACAGTAAATTTTAGTGGTGGTAATAAAAAATATGATTCAACATTAAATACTGGACCATTAGTTAGTAGTATAAATGGTCTTATTTCTGGAGAAAATATATTTGTACAAAGTTATAATTCATATTTTAGAAATAAATCAGTAGGATTTCAACAAATTGATGTATCTAATATTGTATTGAGTGGTACTGGTGCCAGTGCAACTAATTATATTGTTACTGCTTATAGTACTAATAATGGATTAATATCAAAAGCTGATTTAAGTGGTATATTAACAGCTGATGATAAATATTATGATGGAACTACTGATGTTGTTAATCCTTTAATTACATTACAAAATGTATATAATTATGATGATGTAGTTGTAAGTTCTTTTACATCTACATTTGCTTCATCAACATATGGATTACAAAAAATTAATACAACTAATGTTGTTTTAAGTGGTCTTGATGCAAACAATTATAATATTATAGTTTCACCAATATATAGAAATATTTTATCTCAATCATTAAATATTACATTTACAGGTGGGTCTAAAATTTATGATACAACATTAAATACCGGACCATTAAATATTACAATTAGTGGAGCTAATCCATCTGATAATATTAATGTAATTTATTATATATCTAAATTTGAAAATCCAAATGCAGGAATACAAAGAATTAATATAACAAATTTAATATTAACAGGTACAAATTCTTCAAATTATAGTTATACAATTGAACCAATTTATGCAGAAATATTACCAAAACCATTAGATTTAATATATTTTAATAAAAATAAATATTATGATGGAACACAAAATTTAACTGATATATATTTACAAACTAATGAAAATATTACTGTATCTAGTTTTATTGGTTCATATAAATCATTTAATGCTATTAATACATTTATTGATATTTCAAATGTAATATTAACTAATTTTAATTATACAGTAAAACCTATTCAATCTCAACCTGCTATTATTTATAAAAGACCAATTACAGTTATATTTTATAATGGTAATAAAACTTATGATGGAACTACTAATTTTTATGGAACTAATTATTATTTTCAAAATGTAATAGCTTCTGATACAGATATTAGTTTATTATCATATAATGGAACATTTTCTAATAAAAATGTTGGTATAAATTATGTAACTATATCTAATTTAATTTTAAATAATACTAATTATGAAATTACTTTTGTTCCCACAATTTCAGCTAATATTATACCAAAAGTAGTAAATACTAATTTTAAAGCATATACAAGAATATATAATAATAAAACTGATGTTACATTATATAATCCTATTATTAATGGTTTAATTAATTTAGATATAAATACTATTAGTATATCAGATTGGATTGCAAATTATGATAATAAATATGTTGGTAATAATAAAAATATTAATATACAAAATATTAGATTTAAAGGTCCAAATAGTTTAAATTATGTTTTAGATAATGAAATACAAACAGCAAGCGGAACAATTATACCAAGTCCTGTAACAGTAGTTGTAAAAAGTGCTAGTAAAATTTATGATAAAACTACAAGTACTGGTTTATTATCATGGACTATTAGCGGTGTTTATACTGAAGATTTATCAGGTGTTATATTTAATTATACTGATTCAACATTTTTAAATTCATTAACAGAAAATAATAAACAAATAATATTATCAGGTTCTACTATTTCTGGTAATTTAGCATATAATTATAATTTAGTATCATATATTGCAACTGGTGATATAACTAAAAAACCAATTAATATTAAATTTACAGGTCAAAATAAAATTTATGATAATACTATCAGTGCTATAGTTTATAATCCTATAATTTATGATATCGGTACTGATATTGTAACTGTTAATGATTATAAATCTAATTTTATTAATTCAGGGGTTGGTATAAATAAACTTATTAATATTAATAATATTATATTATCAGGAACAGATTCATTTAATTATAGTGCAAATGATTCTAGTGCTAATGCAAGCATAATTTATCCAACTAAAATAAATTTAAATATAGTAAATAATACATGGACCTACAAAGATATTTCAAATACTGCAATTATTAATTGGGAACCATTATGGATACAAGATTATATTACAAATATAATTGATATTACTAATAATATTATAATAACATCAGATGGTAAAATATTAAATGCAAATACTTATGCACTTGTACAAAATACTAATTTACCATTAAATAGAATCAGAAACAATATTATTTCTAGTAATAATCAATTATTAACAACAACTAACAATTGGTCAAGTTATAGTACAACAAGTTATTCAAGTAATATAGTTAGTTTTTCAAATAATTTTGTTATATCAAATAATCAAATATATAAATCTGGTAATTTAATTTATACAGATTTTAGTAGTAATTTTATCGACATAGAAGCAGTTGATTCCAGTAATATATTTGTTATAACAAATAATAAATTTATATTAACATCAAATAATGGTGGTATTAGTTTTACTAAACAACAAATTACAAATGTTAATGATAATTTTGTATCAATAAATATGGTTGATATTTATAATGGTTATATTGTTGGTGATAATGGTTTAATATTAAGAACAAATGATGGAAGAATATGGACTAAATTAAATACTTTAACCAATGAAAAACTAAATTCAATATATAACATTAATACAAACGATGTTATTATTGGTGGTAATAATGGTATTATACTTAAAAGTTCTAATCGTGGTATAACATGGTCAATATTAACTTCTGGAACTAATGAAAATATTTTGAATATTTATGCAACTAGTTTTTTTGATATTAAAATTGTATGTAGTAATAGTTTATTATTAACATTTATTTCTAGTCCAGAAGGTAATTTAAAACTATATGATAATCAAACATTATTATTTGATACAAATGTTAGTCTTAATACATCACAAGTTGTTTATAATTTTACAAACTTTCCAGTTAAAAAATATTGGTTAAATGCATTATTTACTCCAAATTTAATTAATTCTTATAGTACTGCAACAACATCTACTAGAATCCAAAATATAAGACCAATATATTATTATGATACATATTTAACAGATATATTATTTTCAACTAGTTTTATAAGTTCTAGACCATTTGTAGATCAATCAGGTGGTACATTTTCTCTTATTGGAAATAATTTAATCTCAATTAATAATACAGGTAATATAATCTTTTCTGATTCTATTCCAGTTGGTAGATATAGTTTTATTACTATTTATACATTAGCAACTGTATCATCACAACAAACACATCAATTAATAGTCAGACCAATTATTTCATATCCTAATTCAAATATACAAATTACTTATGGTGATGGTTTAGTATTAGCTAGTCCTAATATTAGCCCAAATAATGGTATATTTACTATATCTGATGTTATTGGTAATTTAGCAAGAACAAATAAAGCAACTATAACTTCAAGTGGGATACTAAATATAGTATCAACTGCTGAATTAGGTAATTATGGATTTGGTATTACATATAATGTAAATAATATAATAAATAGTGCAAGAGTAAATGTAAGTATTTTATCAAATTTTGGTTACATACCAGGAATAATTAATTTAGAATATTTATCAGGTGGAAAATCAGAATTACCATTTTATGATCCATCTGGTGGTATTTTTAGTTTACAAGACATATCTTCTAATATTGTTAGTCAAAATAAAGTAACTGTAAATTCAAAAGGTCAATTAACATTTACTAATAATATTGATGTTGGATTTTATAATTTCAGAGTAATCTATCGTGGTAATTCTTTTATTTACTCTGTTAATTCAAGTCCGTTTTTTAAATATATATTACAACAAGATTTTAAAGAAATACAATATATTAGTAGCATTATTGATGCATCTGCAAATGCTAGTGTAATACCATCAGGTGGTTCTTTTTCTTGTTCTAATTTAATAAATTTAGTAGAATTAAATACAACAACTGGTAAATTAATATATAATCCTGGTATTGATGTTAGTAGTTATTATTTTAATATTAAATATGAATATAATAAAGGTTATAAATTTATTGTTCATAATTTAGTTGTAAAACCATATATAAATTATTATATAAATTATTTAGTGTTACCATATAATGTTCCTGGAAATAGTATAATACCAGAAATAAATCCAAGTAATGGAGCATTTAGTTTATTAGAAGTTGATAATATTTTAGTTCAGTTAAATAAAGCATATATAAATCAAACTGGTCAAATAATATTTACAAATGATATTCCTGTTGGTATTTATAATTTTAATGTTAGTTATATGTATAATTCATTAATTACTTTATTTAGTTATCAATTACGTGTAATTCCAACTATTAATTATAATATTAATACATTAACTATTACATATGATAATTCAGGAAATAGTATATTACCAAGTGTACAACCAAATAATGGTATTTATACAATTTCAAGTATAATTCAATTATCAAAAATAAATATTAATTCAACAACTGGTAGACTTTCATTTAATAAAGAAATACCTGTTGGAAATTATAATGTTAATGTTAAATATACTAATAATAATTTATCAAATTCTACTAATTATTTATTAAATGTAATACCTACTGTTTATTATAAAAATAATAGTTCAATAATTAATTATAAAACATCATCAAAGAGTGAAAGACCATATATTAATCCAAATGGTGGAACTTTTAGTTCAAATAATACTATTATAGATTTATCTGGTTTTCTTATTTTTAGTAATAATTTAGTTGTTGGTAATTATAATTTATTAGTTAATTATACATATAATAATAATACAAATAGTACTCCATATTATTTAACAGTAAGACCAAATATTAGTCTTTTACAATCTGTATATGAAACATATTATGATACATCTAATAATATTAATATTAATGATATAAATGTAGACCAATCAGGTGGTGTTATTTCAGTATATGATATATCAGGTTCTTTAGTTAGTTCAAATTATGTTACACAAAATATTATTTATACCAGTACAAACATACATGTAAATATGTATCGTATTGGACTATTATATCAATTAAATAATACATTTAATAATACATATTATGATTTGATTATAAGACCAAGATTTTATTATATAAATAGCACAATATATACATTATATAAAAATTCTGTTAATTCTGAATTACCATATGTAATTCCAAGTAATGGTAATTATAGTATTGAAGATTTATCAAATAATACAACAATTTTCTCAAATGGACAAATTAATTTTAATTCTAATATTTATGTTGGTAGTTATTATTATAAAGTTAATTATTTTATTAATCAAATTATTAGTAGTTCTTTTGTTAATTTAATTGTATTACCAGTTATTAATTATAATATCAATTCATTAACTATATTATATGATACATCTGGAATATCAATTGCTCCTTATGTTAATCCATCAAATGGTATATTTTCTGGGTCAAATATAAATATTAATTCTAATGGAATTATATCATTTGACCGAGCATATAATTATAATGTTGGTACAAATATTATTACAGTAAACTATAGTGTAAATAATATAACTAATAGTACAACATATATATTAAATGTATTACCAATTGTTTATTATACTAATAATACAAGTATAGTTGATTATGAAACAGTTAATAATTCTAGTGAACCATATTATCAACAAAAAGGTGGTTTATTTGAAATAGCAGATTATATTGGTTCATTAGTTGAAACTAATCAGGTATCTATTGATAATTCAGGTATAATTCTTTTCAATAACAATACAAATATAATTGACGTTGGACAATATAGTTTTATAATTAAATATACTTTACAAAATTTAAGTAATACAACAATATATAATTTAACTGTTAAACCAGTTATTTATTATAGTAATAATATTTTAGCAATTAATTATGAAAATTTTGGAAATAGTGATTTACCAGTTGCTATGCAACAAGGTGGATTATTTGGTATTAGTGATGTATCAGGTTCATTAGTATTTAATAATATTGTAACTATTGATACATCTGGTATAATTTATTGTACAAATCAATTAGATGTAGGATTATATACATTAAATGTATCATATACTCTTAATAATTTAACAGCCAATACTTATTTTTATGTCAAAATATTACCTGTTATTAGATATCCATCATTAAATAAAGTATTAAATTATCAAACTGCTGGAACATCAACTATTCCAATTGCTAATCCTTCAAAAGGTTTTTATAGTGTAAATCAAGTTGCATTAATAAATTCTGGAACTGGTCAATTAACATTTACTAATAATATTGATGTAGGTAAATATATTATACCAGTATTTTATACATATAATGGAATTACAACTAGTATTAATTTTAATTTAACAGTAAATCCAATATTAATATATTCTACTGGTATTACAACTTTATTATATAACCATGAAATTTCATATTCTGAACAACCTACTTATTTACAAAAAGGTGGTGTTTTTGAAATAAGTAATAATTTATTTAATATTGATAATTCAGGAATAATAATGTTTGATAAATTTATAAATGTTGGTAAATATTATTTTGATATTAAATATACATTAGCTGATGTATTTGTTAAATATACATATTTATTAAATGTAATACCAAATATTGATTTAAATTATAATTACATTGAATTAGATTATACAAATGTATTTTCAGAATATGTAATACCATATGTAGACCAATCTGGTGGAACATTTACTTTTGAAGATTTATCTGGTTCATTAATTAATAATTTAGATGTAAATTATCAATATGGTATTTTTAATTTATCAAATACAATAGATGTTAATTTATATACAATGAAAATTATATATACTTATAATAATACAAGTAATTTTGCATTATTTACATTAAATATTAAACCAATTTATTTTTATTCAACTGATAATTTTACAACTATTTATAATTCTAATAAATATTCTATTCAACCGTATGTTAATCAAGCCGGTGGTAACTTTAGTATTGAAACTATGTATAATGGATTATTTATAGATGCTTCTAATGGTATAATTAATTTTGGTTATGATTTAGAAATTGGCGACTATTCACTAATATTAAAATATGCTTTAAGAAATACATACAGTACTACTAATTATTTTATAAAAGTATTACCTATTCTTGATTATGGATATCCATATTTTATTTCTGAATATAATACAACAACTTATACACCAGAAGCAATTTATGACCCAGTTGGTGGTACATTTACTATTCAAGGTGCATCTGATATATCAAGTAATATAATAATCAATAATTTAATAGAAACAAATGCAATCAGTATTAATTCAGGTAATGGTTTAATTACATTTAATAGTTCAATTCCTGTTGGATTATATTTATTAAAAGTAAATTATAATTATGGAAATACATTTAATTCAACAGAAATATCATATACAATGAAACCATATTTATTATATACACCAAGTTCAAATAGAGTACCATATCATGATATTAGTTTTTCTGTTATGCCAACATTTGCACCATCAAATGGTATTTTTACAGCATCAGTTCCAAGAATTAATTTAATATATACTGGTATTTCAATAGATAAAAATAATGGTATTATCAGATTTGGTTTAGTAAATGCTGGATTTTGGACATTAACTGTAAAATATACTGTTAATGGTGTTTCAAATACTGTTACATATACTTTACAAATTTTAGCTAATGTATATTATAATCCACCATATAGTGTTATTGGATTTAATTCTGTTAGTTCAACAGCTGCACCAATTGCTAAAGTATTAGGTGGTGTTTATACATTACAAGAAACAACTAATGGTATTTCAATTAATAGTACAACAGGTATATTAACATTTTCATATTTAACAACAGGTATTTATTATATTCCAATTGTATATACTGTATTTGGTAGTCCAGTTGTTATTAATTATACATTATTAGTTAAACCAACTGTTTCTTATAATCCAGATACTGTTAATGCATTTTATACTAATCCAACAACATCTACAATACCATCATTTAATCCACCAAATGGTAAATTTTCTGCAACATTTAATGATATTAATAATTCTAGATTATTATCTACAATCCAAATAGATGCTTCAAGTGGTATTATTACTTCAACTGAAGATTTAAGAGTTGGTGCTTATAATTTAAATGTATCGTATTTATCAAATTCATCTGAAGAAATAATACCATATACAATTAATATTTATCCTAATTTAGCATATTCACAAGGTTCTATAATAACTACTTATGGTTCTGATTATTTTACAGAAAAACCTTTTGTTAATCCTAAAAGAGGTGTATTTACATCATTAGATCCACAATTTTATGTCGATGGTTCTGGTGGAGTTATTGAAATTAAAAATACAAATAATGTTGGTAAATATATTGTACCTGTTCAATATAAATATAATAATATGTCAGTATATTCTAATTATAATATTATTATAAATCCATGGTTAGATTATGTATTTACTAAAAAAGAAATGTTATATGGATATCAAAATACATCAGAAATTCCAATTGCTAAACAATCATTGGGTACATTTTATATTAATTCAATATCTGGTACATTTAATATACCAATTCAAACATCATATTCATTAAATCAAAATACATTTAATAATTTTGGTGTTGTATTAAATGGTTATTCCGGTTTATTAAATTTTGGGTCAAATATTAAAGTTGGTAAATATAAATTTAATATTAAATATGCAATTAATGACCTCAGTTCAAATCAAATATATGATTTAACTGTTTATCCAAATGTTTATTATACTTTATCTAGTTTAGTATTAGATTATAATACAACTGGTTTAACTACAAGACCATTTGTTGACCAATCTGGTGGATATTTTACTATTGGTAACATTACTGATTATAGAAATGAAGCCAGTAAAATAAATATAAATAATTTAACTGGATTAATTAATTTTTATAAAGGTATTAGTGTTGGTTTATATAATTTTAATATTAAATATGAATTAAATAAAATAGTCAACTATGCAAAATATAGTTTAAATGTTAGACCTAATTATTATTATTTAAATGATACATTAGATGTTATATATGGTTCAATTGGTTATTCTAATGAACCATTTGTTTTAACTACAGGTGGTAAATTTTATATTGAAAATTATGGTTTATTAGATGAATATACATTATCAATTAATGAAACTACTGGTATAATTAATATTAATTTAGTTAGTATTAATCGATATACAATAAGATTAAAATATGTATTAGCAGGTTCTGTTACATTTACAGATTTTACAATTATAGTAAAACCATATATTAGTTATTTAAAAGGTTCAATAAATATTGATTATGGTTTAACTGATTATTCAGAAATACCATTTGGTTTAGAAAAATTTGGTACTTATAGTTTTGATAATATTGATGAATTAGATTTTCAAAAAACAAAAGTATCAATTGATAGTTCTAATGGTCAAATATATTTTGGTGATTATATTAATGTTGGTTCATATAATTTAAGTATTAAATATACAGTTAATCAAATTTATAATACTTTTAATTATGTATTAAATGTTAAACCATTATTATCATATACTGTTTCTGGTGTAATTATTAATTATAATATATTTACTGAAAAATATACATTAGATTTACCAACAGTTGTTCCAACAAAAGGTCTTTTTTATTTTAACGATTCATCTAATTCTTTTATTCAATCTAATATTTCATTAGATAAATTTACAGGTGAAATTAATTTATATAATAGAATACCACCTAATGATTATAATTTATTTATTAATTATTACTTGAAAAATATTTTTAATCAATATTATATTAAATTACAAGTTTATCCAAATTATAAACTATATGAGCAAAATAATAATATTACTATTTATTATGATATATCAAATATAATAACTGGCATACCATATGTTGACCCATCTGGTGGTACATTTGAAATTATACAACCAATGGATATTAATTTATATTCAAAAGTTAATATTAATACAAATGGGTCATTAAATATTCAATCAAATATTAAAGTAGGTTCATGGATTTTAGGATTAGTATATAGTAAAATAAAATCAACACAAATTAATGTAAATATAAATGTTAAACCAACTGTTAGATATTTAAATAATTATTTAAATTTATTAAATGGAAATACAGGAGAAACAGAAATACCATATATATCACCATTTGGTGGTATATTTGAATTAGAAAATGCTAATGAAAATATCACTATAAATTCAAGTTTAGGAATAGTTAGTGTTGGAATATTAGATATTGGTATTTATAATTTTAATATTAAATATACATATGATAATATAACAACAGTAATACCATTTAGTGTTTATGTTTTATTTTTATTTAAATATGATATTTCTGGTTCATTAATAAATTATAATTATTCAGGATTTTCAAATCAACCAAATATTGATATTTATAATGGTATTTTTTCAATACCAAATAGTTATAAAAATATTGGAATAAATATTGATAGTTCAAATGGTATATTATCATTTTCTGATAGTGTTTTAGTTAATAATTATATTATTCCTGTAACATATAATGTTAGTAATTTATTCAAAACAAATAATTATTTTTTAACAGTACAACCATATATTTCTTATGATATATCAAATATTGAAATTAACTATTTATCAACATACAAATCAAATAAACCTATTGTTAATCCTAAATCTGGTTCTTTTCAAATAAATAATATAAATAATGTAACTATTGATAGTAGTGGTCAATTTATAATAGGTGGATTAGATATTGGTAGTTATGATTTAAATATAAATTATACTTATAATCAAGTTTCTAATAAATTAACAATACCAGTTTTATCAAAACCTATTTTTTATTATACTAATAATAATGTTTCTACTGTATATAATAAAATATTTTATTCAGATGCTCCTACAATAAGTCCATTATTTGGTACATTCAGTATAAATAATACTAATACAAATACTAATATTAATCAAAATACTGGTATAATTCAAGTAGATTCACAATTAGATATTGGTAAATATATATATAATATTGGTTATACAATAAATAATATTACTACATACTTAAATTATTATGTTAAACAATTACCATATTTCACATATAATAATGAAATAAATAATATAATAGCTGGTACTTCCAGTCAAAGTAATATACCAGTTGCATTACCATATGGCGGTACATATTCAATAATTAATAATAATAATAATAATTTATTAGATACATTATATAATAATAATATTTTATTAGATACATTATATAATAATAATATTTTATTAGATACCATTAGTGGTGTTGTTTATTTTTCTGATAATTTTGATATAGAAACAGTTAGTGTTAATATTAATTATAGTTTTAATGATATATCATCAAGTTATAAATTAGTAAAAAATATGATTCCATCAATATATTATCCAACAGAAATATTTGATTATGGTATATCAAATACTAGTATTAGTCCAATTAAAAATAGAGATAATGGTAAATTTTATATTAATTTTGAACCTCAAACATATATTCAAACTGAAAAAATTTCAATTGATAGTTCAAATGGTATAATTAAATTAGATAATGGTTTAGATGTTGGTAAAAATTTCTTTTATGTTGGCTATTATAAAAATAAATTAGAAACAATATTTACATATAATTTTATAATTAGACCAATGATATCATATTCTAATGTTAATGTTATTCAAACAGAAACTACTATATTAACTCCTGAATTAAAACCAATAACAGGTAATGATGGTAATATTTATTTATTATCACAATATGATTTTATTTCATTAGTTTCATCGAAAACAGGTCAATTAAGTATAAGAACAGCACCAGTTGGATTTTATAATATAAATATGTTATATATGTATAAAGATGTTTCTTCTAATTTTAATTTTGATATTATAATTAATCCTGAATTTTATTATAATTCTGATGCAAATATAGTATATGGTTATACAGGAGATTCAGATGCGCCATATATAAGTCAAACTGGTGGTACTTTTGATGTTAATATTAATGAAATGGTAGAAGGTTTAATATTTGATACTGATACAGGTATATTTTCATTTGGTGAAGGTTTAGAAGTTGGTGCATATCAAATAACTGTTTATTATATAATTAATTCTATTACTGTTGAAACTATATTTAATTTTAATGTGTTACCATATATTAATTATGATAACTTTTATACTGTTGAATATGGTATTGAAGGTGAATCGTTTCAACCAACAGTCATACCAAGTGGTGGTACATTTATATTATTAAATGAAATTGATGGTATTACAGTCGATGAAACATTTGGTGTTATTTATACAACAAATATATTAAAAGTAAATACATATGAATTAAATATTGGTTATAATTATAATGGTGTTCAAGGAAGTGGAATATTAATTTTATATGTTATACCTAAAACTTTATTTTTACAAATTGAAGTATTTGATAAAATTTACGATGGTACATCATCTGTTAAAGTTAAATCTAATAAATTATCAGGTGTAATAAATAATGATAAAGTTTTTATTAAAAATACATATAGTGCATATTTTATATCACCTAATGTAAGTTATTTTGTTCCAGTATATTTATCAAATTTAGAATTAGATGGACCTGATGTAAATAATTATATAATAGAAGATGCAGGTAATACATTAGGAAATATTTTATATATAACTTATAGACCTTCATATATAAGAGTAAATTATGGTACAAGTGGTAATTCTAGTCCACCATTATTATCAGAATCATTTAGTTCACCATTATTTTTAATTAAAAATCCTGTTAATGGTATTACAATTGATCCATATGGAACAATAAATTGGACTAACACACTAAATATTGGTATTTATAATTTAAAAATATTAATTTATAATGTATCTAATTCATTTGAATTAGATTTCACTTTAGAAGTAACAACAAATTTATATAATTCTGAATTTCCAATAATTGCTCCTAATATTGAAAATATTTCTTTTGAACAATCAAAGTATAATTTAAGATATAATGATACAGTTGGTAAAGCATATGTTATTGAAACTAATGAACCTGCATTATTAACTAAAATTGAAATAAATGCATATGACCAAGATAACTTATTAAATCACGATTTATTAGAATATAAACCATTTTATTTTAATTTACCAAATTCTGATGCATCAGATTCATTAATTATTTCTGAATTAAATGATGATGGTACGGTTAATCCAAAATATATTTATGATTTAGTATGGGTTCAAGGTACTTTATGGCAAACACAATTAAGATATTTATCTGATTTCTATATTCAAAATACAAATATTTTAACAAATAATCCACCTACATTTAATTTACCAAGTGGTACATATTTTTCTATATTACAAATAATAATATCTGCTTTACCAACATCTAAAATATATTATACATTAAATGGAACTACACCAACTATTGATTCTATATTATATACAGGTCCTATTACAATTAGTACTACTAAAACTATAAAAGCATTCGTTATTACACCTGGATATATAAATAGTAGTGTATCATCAGTTACATATGAAATTAATTATATACCTTGTATTTTAAGTAATACATTAGTTAAAACACCAGATGGATATGAATTTATTGATAATCTTAAAATTGGTGATTTAGTTGTTAATTCATTAGGTCAAGAAGTTCCTATAAAAAATATATTAAAATATTATATTGAAAAACCTAAAGAAAAAGAATTACCTATTATTGTACCTAAAGATTTCTTTGGATTAAATATTCCAAATAAAGATACATATATTACTGAAAATCATGCAATATTAATAAAAAATAATAAATGGTTATTAGGTTATAATAATTTAAATTTATTTAAAAAATTAGATGTTAAACCATTATATTATAATATAGAATTACCTAATTATTTTAATGACCATCTTGTAGTTAATAATATGCCTATAGAATCTTGGTGTGCTAGAAAATATAAATATAGATATATAAATAGAACGCAAGAAAATATTAATAATAAAAAGGTTATAGTTGTTAACAAAAATAAAATTTAAAAAAATTACTTAAAGTGTTTTTATATATTTTCTATATTAAATCAATATATGAACACACAAAATTTATTATTTATTGATAGTGAAATTGATGATTTGCAATCAATAACACAAATGGTTAATCATTATACAATACCGTTAGTTGTAACGTATATTAATGATGAATATATAATTATATCAGGTGAAGAAATATCACCATCAACAGATGAATATAAAGTTGGTATTATCTCAAATAATCAAGATTTTATTAATAATTATAAAAATATTTATCTTTCAAAAATTTCTTATGATTATACAGATTTTATTGATTGGACATTTAATTATACTAATAATACTAATGATACAAATAATACTAATAATACAAATATAATAGGTACTATTGACAGTACAATTACAACTTGTATACCGAATATCACTAAATTAGGTGGTGTTTTTGAAATTATTAATAATCCAAATATTAAATATAATATAAATCAAGAAAATGGTCAAATTACATTTTCTTCAGATAATGTTGGTATTTATGATATTAATATTCAATATACATATAATATTATTAAATTTTTATGTAAAATACAAGTAATTATTAAACCAGTTATAAATTATAATTTATCTGAATTTACATTATTATATTTAGATGATTTTACATCATCATTACCTATTATAAAACCATCTAATATTTTAAATATAGGAAAATTTAGTTCAAATAATAATAATATAATAGTTGATGAAATAACAGGTCAAATTAAAATAAATAAATTATCATTAGGAGAACATTTAATTAATATCAATTATGAATATAATAATGTTAAAATAGATATTCCAATAAATATTTTTGTTAAATCAATATTACAATATCAATATAATACATATTATGTTGATTGGGGTAAACAATTTAATTCAGATATGCCTATTATATTAGAAAATAATATATTAGATGGTCATTATGAAATACAATCTGATTTAAAAATAACAATTGATAAAAAAACTGGTAAAATTAAATCAAAAGGATTAGATATTGGAGAATATATAATTCAACCTAAATATATTGGATTAAATAAACAAATAACAACACAAATTAAATTAGTTGTAAAACCAGTTATTAAATATAAATTTGATAATTTAATAGAAAATGATATTATTATTATTAATTCACCTAATATTCAATCTAATTATAAAAATTTAAAATTTTATTCTTCAAATAATTTATTTGAAATAGATGAAAATAATGGTCAAATTACATTAAAAAATATAGAAGCACAAATGTTATTTTTACAAATAATTGTTAAATCATCTAATTATAGTTTTAATTATAAATTTACAATTGAAATTCATCCTTATATTAATTATCAAACTAATTTTACTATTGATTATCAAACTAATAAAACACTTATTCCTAAATATTATGGTACTTTAGGTACTATTGAAATAACTAATTTTAAAGAACATATTAAAATTATCAACGACTCTATATTAATTGATTCTTCTTTTGATATTGGAAAATATAAATTAGGTATTGTATATACTAAAAATAATATTCCTTTAAATTTAATAGTTTCATTTGATGTTGTTCCTTTTGTAAATTACCATATTGATAAAAAACATAATATTTCACAAACAATTATTTTTACAAAACCTGAAGTTTCACATAAAAATGGTATTTTTAAAATAAGTAATTCTAATTTATTATGTAATATTAATGAAAAAACTGGGCAAATTAATATTCAAAATGCTGTTGTTGGATTTTATAATATTGATGTTGAATATCAAATTGAAAAAATATCTCATATAGTTTCATTATATTTTAATATATGTCCTACATTTTATTATTCATCATATTTAACATCATATTATACACAAAAAATTAAATCAGTAGTTCCAACTATTGAACCAAATAATGGTTCTTTTAGTATTATAGAAAACCCAGATTTTGGTATAAATACTGATGGAACAATATTTAATAAAAAAAATATTGATGTTGGTACTCATGAAATAAAAGTAAAATATTCTGTTAATAGTCAAATTACTGAAACTATTTATTATTTAACAATTAAACCAATGATTAAATATTCAAAAAAATATCAATTTAATTATAATCAAATATTTGAAATTATACCTGAAAGATTTGAACCATCTGGTGGCGAATTTAGTATTAATTATTTAGATATCAATTCAGATAATGGAATTATTTCAAATAAAATTAATAATATAACAAGTGGTATTTGGAATATTAAGGGAAAATATAAAATTAATAATTTAATTGAAACAATATATACTGATTTTGATTTTATTTTAGAAATTAAACCTGTTGTTATTTATGATAAAAAATCATATATTTGTAATTATTCAAGTAACTATATTTTTGAAAAACCACAAATTACTGAATCAGATGGTATTTTTAAATTAACTAATAATAATAGTAAAATACATATTAATCAAGATGGTTTAATTGATATTGATAATACTTTAGAACCAGGTAATTATGATTTTAATATTAATTATACAAAAAATGAATCATCAATTATAATACCATTTAGTTTAATAATTAAACCAACATTACATTATGATATTATTGAACATAAATATAAAACAACTAGTTATTCAAATTCTCCTATTTTTAGTCCATCTAATGGATATTTTAGTTGTCAATATTCTAATTTTTATTCAATTGATAATCATACTGGTATTATAACATTTAATAAAAATTTAGAATTAGGTAAATATGATATTTTAATCAAATATATTAGTAATAATAGTTGGGTTGAATTTAATTATTTATTAAATGTAGTACCAAATATTAATTATTCAAATAATCTTCTTAAAAATAGTAAATCAAATATATTTTCAACTTCTATTCCTCAAGTTAATCCACCAAATGGTACTTTTGAATTATTAAATTATACTGATTTATTTGAAATTAAAACAAATGGTAAAATTATTGCTAAATCTATTAATGTAATTGGTAATTTTGATTTGAAAATTAATTATAATATATCTAATAAAAATACTAAAACTATTTTTCAAGTAAATATTGTTCCAACTATTGAATATCCAAATACTATATTAGTATATTCAAATTTAAATACTAATAATATTATTAAACCAAAATCTGATATTATCGGTAATTATAAATTAGTTAATAATTTTGATATATTTAATATAAATTCAGAAAATGGTTATATAAATTATATAACTTCATTAGTTCCAGTTGGTAAATATAATTTACAAATAATTTATGAATATAATAATGTTATTATAAATACTGATTGTAATATTATTATTAATCCTACATTTTATTTTAATAAAAATAATATTATAGTTGAACCATTAGGAGGTAAATTTACTATTGATTCAAAATATTGTACAATTGATGAAAATACTGGAAATATTATTAATAATGAAAATTTATCATATGGAACTTATCAAATCACACCAAAATATACATTAAATGATATAACTGTTGAAACATCAACATATATTAATGTTGAATTACTATTAAATTATGAATCAGTATATGATGATATTATATTATTTAAAGGTGTTGGTTATGATTTTAAACCAACTATAAATAATAATAATGTGGATATTAAATATTATATGGATACAACTATTAAAGGTGTAAATATCAATCCTACTACTGGTTGTGTTACATTTAATAAAAATATTGAAGCTATTTCACAAAATAGAATGACATTTAAAGTATATGCTAAATATGAAAATTATCAAACATTTTTTGTATTTAAATGTATAATATTACAACCATTTAATTATAATTTATCAAAAGTTGAATTAAATTATGGAGATGAAATTATTTTAACACCTTCTATTAATAATTTTGAAAATGCAGAATTTTATTCTGATAATATATTAGTTGATAAAAATACTGGTAATATTAAAATATCAAATTTAGATGTAGGTAAATATAATTTTACTATTTATTTAAATTTAAATTTAATTACTATACAAACACAAATTGATGTATTGATTAAACCTATATTAAAATATAATAATAGTAATAATATTATAAATATCAAATATGGTACATTATATACTTCAGAACAACCTGAATTTACAAAAGGAGGGATTTTTTCTATTAATAAATCAAATATTAAAATTAATGAAAATGGTATTATTACAGTTGAACCTACATTTGATGTAGGTACTGATTGGTTTGATGTTACTTATACTTTAAATAATGTTATATCTACATGCACATGGAAAATTATTTCAAATCCTATTTTAGAATATAATAATAAAGAATTAGTTGTAACACAAAATAATGAATTATATTCAGATATGCCCAACTTTTATCCAAAAAATGGTATTTTTTCAGTTAGTAATACACCAGTTGGTATTACATTAAACCAAAATGGAATTATACATATTGATAAAAATTTATTAATTGGTAAATATGATATTCATGTTATGTATAAAATAAATAATATTAGTTTAACAAATAATATAACAATCAAAGTTTTACCACAAATATCATATAAACAAAATGATTTTGAAATTTATGATACAATTATTAAAACAAATCCTGCAATTGTTTCAGATAGTACTGGATTTTTTGATTGTTCTAATTTAATTAATGGTGTTAGTATTAATAGAAATAATGGTATGTTAACATTTAAAAATCTATCTGTTGGTACATATTCATTTTTAGTAAATTATAATTTATTTAATGTATCAAATCAATATGAATATAAAGTTAAAATATTACCATCTATTAATTTTACTAATAATATTATAAAAAAATATTCTGATATTTATACATCTGAATTACCAGTAGTTTTTCCATTAAATGGTAATTTTTATATTAATCCAATAAATGATATTAATATTGATACTTTAACAGGACAAATTACAATAAATAATAATATTAATATTGGTAAACAAAATATTACATTATATTATAATTATGATGGTGAATATATTTCTAGTCATAATATTGAAATTAATATAATTCCTGATATATATATTGAAAATCAAAAAATAGTTTATTCTGAAATAATTAGTATTCCTATACAAAATTACATACCTTTTACTAGTGATAATTATATTATTGAAAATGGTAATTTAATTTTAAAAGATTATAATATTGGTAATTATGATATTTCAATGAATTGTTTATATATTAATGATAATAATAATTTAAATTTTAATATTAGTTTTCATTTAGATATATATTCATTATTTTACTATGATGCATCAAATATTGAATTAAGTTATGGTGAAAAATATCAAAGTAAAAAACCAATAGTTTCTTGTTATAATAATGAATCAATGTTTTTATTAAATAATAGTAAATTTAAAAGTATTACTATAGATTTTAAAACTGGTGAAATATATATATATGAAAAACTACCTGTTAATATTTATAATTTAACTGTTGAATATAAAACAAATAATAAAAGTCATTTTTATAATTTAACAATAACAGTAAAACCTGCTATTAAATATATATATAATCAAAGTTATTTAGAAGATGAAGAAATTTTTATAAATACACCAGTTGTACAACCTTTTAATGGTACATTTGAAATTAATACTAATGATTTTATAATATTAGCAAATGGTGAATTAAAAAATATAACAAAATTAAAAGTTAATAATTATGATATTGTTGTTTCTTATAAAGTTAATAATATAATTGGTAATTTTAATATAAAATTTGATATTCAACCTAATTTATCATTTAGTTCAACATATAATATACAACAATTACCATTTGAAATTAATAATACAAATAATTTTGATTTTGATAATTATTCATATGAAATTATTTCTGAATCAAATAATGAAATTAAAATTGATTCAAAAACTGGAATTATTAAAATTAGTGATAATTTAATACCCTCTAGTTATTTTGTTAATATTAAATTAAATTATTTAGATACATTTACTACTAAAACAATTAATATTATATATGATCCACTTAATGAAATTAATAAAACATTTTTATTTTCTGATGAAAATGAATATATTATTGATTTAAATCCAAATATTATTTTTTCATTAGAAACAAATAATACAAATTATAAAATTAAATCAAATAAATTAATATTAACTAATTTAGATGTAAATGTTTATAGAATTTATTTATTATATAATTTAAATAATCTTAAAAAAAAATTAACTGTTAATATTCAAGTTATTCCACATATTAAATATAATGATTTATATAATATTTATATAAATGAACATTTTTTAATATCACCTATTAAAAATCTTCATTCAAATGGTTTATTTAAAATTTCAAATAATAATTTTAAAATTAATCAATTTGGTCAAATAAGTATAATTAAACAAGAAAATATAAATTGTGGTTTACAAGAAATATCAGTAGATTTTATTGTTAATAATCAACTTAATAAAAATAATTTTAAAATAATGATTAATCCATATATTAATTATTTAAATAATTCTATTGAAGTTAATTATGGACATGAATTTTATTCTAACAAACCATTATTTTCACCACAAAATGAATCATTAAAATTTAGTATTACATCTAATATAAATAATTCAATAACTATTAATGAAAAATCAGGAGTTATATTTATACCTTCTGATACTAATATTGGTATATATAATTTAGTTATTAGTTATGGAACTACCGATTATAATATTATGTTAACAGTAAAACCATTATTATTTTATGAAAAAAATAATATTGAATTAAAATATCTTGAACAACTTGTTATATATCCTTCTGTTTCTAAATTTGGTGGTACTTTTTCTTTTATTAATAATTATGAAGGTATAACTATAAATCCAGAACATGGTATCATTTCTATTATTAATCCAGATATTAATGATTATGAATTAGTTGTAGCTTATGTATATGATAATATTACAGTAACTACTAAAATAAATTTATCTATTAATATTGATTTAAAATATGAAAATAATAATATTATATTTGAATATAATTCTTCACCAATTAGAATTATTCCTGATATTAAAACTATTGGTGGTGTTTTTTATGCACAAAACATAGATGGTTTTAGATTAGATAATGATGGTATTCTTAATATATTAAACCCTGAAGTTGGTAATTATTCATATGATATTAAATATAAATATAATAATAAAAAAGTTACAAATACAATTAATGTTTTAGTAAATCCTAAAATTAGTTATGAACCTAATTATGATTTCTTTGAATATGATAATATAAATATTAATATTAATTTTTTACCATTAGGTGGAAAAGTATTTATTGATAATAGTAATTTAGAAATTAATAATTATGGTAATATTATTAATACACAATTTTTAGATATTAGTAATTATAAAATAAAAGTTACATATAATTATAATTCTATTGTTACAAATACTTATTTTAATATTAATATTAAACCTATTGTTTATTATTCAAATATTACATGTGAGTATGGTACATATATGACACATGAACCAATATCAAATCAAAGTATTAGTTTAATATTAAAATATGAATTAGTTAATAATGATTATTTAACTATTGATTCTAGTACAGGTGTTATATCAGGTTTTGAAAAAATGTCAGTACAAAAATCAAGAATAAAAATATGTTATTATTATTATAATAAAAAATATTATGCTACATTTAAAGTAACTGTTAAACCTAAATTTACATATAATAATTATAGATTATTTACTAATCCATCAAATGGTAAATTAACATTTGATAAACAAGTTATTGATATTGATAATAATCAACTTCAAATAAATGATTTTAATTATGGTAGCACTGATATTAAATTAGTATATGAAGTAAATAATATTTCAAAAACATTATTAATTAATGTTAATAAAAAACCAAATAAATTATATTCTAATACAAAATATATTTTTAATTACAATGATATCATATTAATAAAACCATTAATTAATTATGGTACATTTAAATTACTTGAATATAATGTATTTAAAATTAATAATGGAGAAATTTCTCTTTATAAAAAAGATAATTATATTGGTAATTATAATATTACAGTAATTTACGAAAATAATAATTTAATATTTGAAGAAAATATTAATATTGAAATTAAACCTATTATTAAATATAAAAATAATATTATACAAGTTATTTCAAATCAAAAATATATTTCTAATTTACCAGAATTATATCCATCAAATGGTAAATTAAGTATTAAATTATTAAATAATAATTCTACTTTTAATATTAACTTAACTTCTAGTTTTGGTTTTAATATTAATCGAAATGGTAGTATTGAATTAAATAAAATAACTCCTGGTGACTATAAATTTGAAATAAAGTATGAAGTTAATAATATATCTACTAATTATATTATGAATGTAGAAGCATTACCATATTTTATTATACCTAATAATACTATTAATATTAAATATGGCGAATCATATACAATAACTAATTTAAATTATCATAATAAATCTATTATTTCATCATCTGATTCATATTTAAATATTATTAATAATCAAGTATTTATAAATAATTTTAATGTTGGTACTTATGATATTAATTTATTTGCTACATTAAATAATAAATGTAATATTCAAAAATTAAAATTAATAGTTGAACCAATATGTAAATATAATATTACAGAATATACTAAAAAATATAATGAAAAATTAATTATTGAATCACCATATTGTTCTAATTTTAATGAAGGAACTTATTATATAAATAATAATATTTTTAGTAATTTTATTATAATTAATGATAAAACTGGTCAAATTACTATTGATATGTTAGAATTAGGTGAATATAAAATTGAAGTGTTATATAAATTAAATAATTATGAAATTAAAAATATATTAACAGTTAATGTTATTGGTCATTTTAAATATAATTTAAATATTATTAAAGATTGGGAAAATGAATATTCATATGATTCTGTTTTACCAGAATATTATCCATTAAATGGTACTTTTAATTTAGAAAATAATAAAGAACCTCAATTAGTTACTATTAATAAAGAAACTGGATTAATTAATATTAGTAATTTACCTGTTGGTAAATATTCATTTAATGTTAATTATATTATAAATAAAAAAATATTAAGAACTAAAATTGATTGTTTTATAAATACATTAATTAATTATGAAAATCCATATATTACTATTAAATATGATATGAAATATAATACAGAAAAACCCAATGTTTCACTTAATGGTGGTATTTTTGATTGTATTAATTTACCTGAAGGATGTTTCATTAATTCTAAAACTGGTATTATATCAGTTAATCAAAATATACAAAATGTATTTTCTAATGGTAAAATTGTAACATTTTATAAACCATCAAATAATAAAGTAAATATTGGAATATATAATCTAACTATACAATATAAATTAAATCAAACTATATCTACAACAATTATTACATTAAATATTATTTAATTAAAATTATTATTATTTAATCAAGATTTATTATTATTTAATCAAGATTTATTATTATTATTTAAAGATATTATAAATAATAATAATAATGAATAATAAAAAAAACAGAATTGTAAAAAAAAAACTATCAGCTTCATTAATTACTGTTAACCAATATGTTAGAGCTGAATGTTTATTAAACTTGTATGATTTAATTAAATTACAAACATATAAAAATATTATTGAATGGGTTATTGTTGAAGGCTCTAAAACTGAAAAAGAGGCACTTTTAAATAAAGAATTAATTTTAAAATTAAAAGAAGAACATGAACAATCTACATTTTCATATATTAAAATTATTTATGTTGAATATAATCCTGCTCATAAATTAAGTGATTTAAGAAATACTGGTAATAATACATGTACTGGTGATATTATTGTATGTATGGATGATGATGATTACTACCCACCAGAACGTGTTTCACATGCTGTTGAATCCTTAGAAAAATCTAATTGTTTAATTGCTGGTTGTTCTGACATCTATATGTATGAATATTTTATGGGTAAATTATACAAATTTAAAGGTTTTCATAGTAAACATTCTACTAATAATTGTATGGCATTTAAAAAAGAATATTTGGTTAAACATAAACATGAATCTGGATTAATTATGTCAGAAGAAAAAAGTTTTACAAATGATTTTACAGAACCAATGGTACAACTTGTTTCTAATAAATGTATTATTGTTTCATCACATGATTTTAATACATTTAATAAAAGAGAATTATGTGTTGGTGGTACTATTGGTTTAAATCCTTCATTATTTGAAGTAACTGACCATTCTATAACAGGATATATTCCATCTAAAATTTTTAATAGAATGAAAAATATTTTTTATAAACAAACAGATTCACCATATGATATTGTTTATTATACTGGTGGTTTAGGTAATCAATGGGATCCAACTGATAAATCATTAGGTGGTTCAGAACAAGCAATTGTTAATTTATGTGAATATTGGGCATCTATTGGTAAAAAAGTAGCTGTTTATGCTGATATTTTATCAAATAGAAAAACAGAATTAGAATATAATGGTGTTCAATATAAAAATTGGAAAACATTAGAATTTAATCATAAATTTAAAACTATTATTTTATGGAGAAGTAATGGATTATTTTGTGGTATTCCTTTTGACTTAAATGCTGAAAGAATCTATTGGGATATTCATGATAATTTTATGAACCAAGAACAAATGGTTACTATATATAAAAAATATGGTCAAAAAATTAATAAAATATTATTAAAATCTAATTATCATAAATTAGAATTTGAAAAATATATGGGATGTAAATTAAAAAATACACAATATGTTATTATTCCTAATGGTCTTAAAGTTAAAGAATTTAAAAATAATTGGGATAATTCCGTTCGTAATCCTTATAGATTTTGTTATGTTAGTTATTATACAAGAGGTCTTGAACAAATATTAAAACATATATGGCCTGTTATTAAACATTTAGAACCAAGAGCTGAATTACATTTATATTATGGTCTTGATATGTTTAAAAAAGAGCAACATATTATTGACCATTTTAAAAAATTAATTGGTATGTCAAAAGGTGTTATTGACCATGGAAGACAAAGTACTAATATTATTGTTAGAGAAAAATATTTATCTACATTTCAACTATATATTACTAATACACCTTCTGAAATTGATTGTATTTCTATTCGTGAAAGTTTAATTACTGGATGTATTCCTTTAATTTCTAACTTTGGTGTTTTTCAAGAAAGAGAAGGTATTCATTTTGATTTAATTGAACATGAATCTATTTTAAAAGAAATTGGTACACAAATAGTTAAACTTTATGATAATCCTAAACAAATTGAACATTTTTCTAATTTATTTCAAAAATCATTAACTATATTATCATGGAATGATGTCGGTGATAAAATTTTAGCTATTAATTAAAATAACACATCAGTAATAAATATATTTTTTATTAAAGTATATTTAATATTTATAAAGTATATTTAATATTATAAAGTTTTTAATAATTATAAAGTTTTTAATAATTATAATGAAAAATTCTGGAGAAATATTTTTATGTTCCCCCGCCCGCCGTTTTTTTATTTTTTTTTGGTGTATATTAAGGAGGATATATTATTATTATTTTATTAAAAAACATTTAAGAATATAATATCTAATATAATATATATATGGAGGATAAAAAGGATGAACATAAATGTAATATATGTAATAAAATATTTTCAAGTTATAAAACTTTATGGACACACAACAAAAATATACATAAAAATAATAATACCATAAGTAAATTAATAGTAAGTAATAAGTATGATAATAGTCAACTAAAAATAAATAAAATATATAAATGTAAATATTGCAATAATGAATATAACCATAAACAATCACGATGGACTCATGAAAAAAAATGTAAAATTATTTTTGATGAAAATGAACAAAAAGAACAAAAAAAACAAAATACTAAAATAAAATTAGCTGAAATTAATAAAGAAATTGAATTAGCTAAAATTAATAAAGAAATAAAGTTAGCAGAAATTAATAAAGAAATTGAATTAAAAAAAATAGAAGTAAAAAAAGAAAATTCATTAATAAAAAAAGAACAAAAGTTACATGAAACTACAACTATTAAAAAAATAAATAAAATGCTTCGACAAAAAATTAATATGAAAAACTCAAATAATAATAATACAATTAATAATATACAAAATAATAATATAGTTCATAATCATTTTAAAATCGAACCATTTGGAAAAGAAAATATATTAAATACTATAACGGATAAAGAAAAAAAGTTAATAATTAATCAAGGTTTTGGTTCTATTGAGAAACTTATTGAAATTACTAATGCTGGTAAGTATGACCAATTTAAAAATATTATAATTACAAATAAAAGAGAAAATACTGCTCATATTTTTGATGACAAATCAGGAACATTTATTAGTTGTGATAAAAACTGGGCGTTATCTAAATTAGTATCAAATAGATTGGACGATATTGAAGAAATATATAATGAATTAGATGAAAATAATAAATTAAATAATAGTACAAAAAAAATATTATCTAATTTTTTTATTAAATTTATGGATGAAAATAAAATATATATTGATGAAAATGCAAATAATAAAGAACATAAAAATTATAGTGATTTTAAAGTTGATAATGTAAACAATTTATTATTTAATTATCAAGATAAAATAATTAATGATATTGGTAATGCTATTAATAATGCTATAAATAATCAAGATATTAATAATGCTATAAATAATCAAGATATTAATAATGCTATAAATAATCAAGATATTAATAATGCTATAAAT
>JACCDZ010600609.1_pt1 | contig 49466 bp, 58 predicted proteins | sample 7449551 | NCBI WGS metagenome assembly JACCDZ01 (sample SAMN15323452, study PRJNA562643) | freshwater metagenome | isolation source: river surface water | place: USA:Blue River Watershed | collected 2017-08-18
ACACCATATATTTTGTGGAACGGGTGGGTATCGAGCCCACTCCTCTGGATTTTCAGTCCAGCGCAATCACCTGATCTGCCACCGTTCCAAATAAATTTAAACAAAAAAAGTCCGAACTATTTAGTTCGGACTTTCAGTTTGTATTATTCAAGGTTAATCTTATGCCTCAAAATCACACAATACTCTTCCAGTACCGAACCCGTGGTTACTAAACCACTTACTCGATTTACTAAAATGTTTATGTGTGCGATTTGTTGTCATTGTTGTTATATATTAAAAAGTTTTTCTCTCTTTTGAATTATTCTATACAAATATAGATAAAAGTTTTAAATTTACCTAATTTTTTTTATTTTTCTATTTTAACCACCGTATACATCTGTGATGAATCCACTATTTACTCTGAAGTTTAACCTATTTGGTTTCAAATCCATAGTAAGCATATATGTCTGTCCATCTTTTTCAACAATCCTTACAGAAAATCCACCTTCTTCGGCATACTTTGTGGCCTCTTCTATTGTTTTACCTACATATTCCTGTTTTGAGAATACTCCATTATTTCTTAAGTTATTCATATTAGATATTTTTTTCTAAAATCCAGTTATTATAATTATCAATTAATTTTTGTTTAGTTATTTCTGTTTCATTATGGAGGTCTTGACTTGTCAAAGATGTCAATACACCAGAACCATGTGCTCTATAAACACCGGTTGGAAAATCTAAATATTTCAGTTTGCCATATTTTGATAGTTCATAACTCGTTACCCAATCAAAAAATTTACAATCTAACATCCAGTCTTTAATTAGACCATTTATATTTCTAAAAACTCTACCAAAAGAAGATGGATTGCCATTAAGTAGTTGTTCTGTGGTGACCTCACCATTTTGATAAGTCTTTGGTATACATAACCAAAAACCTGGCTCTGGTGGAACATACTGACCATTTTCTTTCATCCAATATCCAGTAAAAGTCATTACACAATCAGTATTAGCGTCCATATATGAAATCTGTTCTTGAAGCTTATTGATGTTCATCCAGTAGTCATCTCCATCAAGATAAGCTATGTATTCACCTTTGCAGTTATCAACTAAAGTTTTAATGTTTCTGGAAGCACCAAGATTTACAGTGGAGTCTAAAATTCTTACTTTATTATTACTTAGTGCGCCAGCATATCTAATTATATTCTGATATGAGTCATCAGTTGATTTATCATCTCTTACTAAAATTTCAAAATCAAAATTTGTTTTCTGTGATAAGGCGGATAATATCGCTTGTTCTATATAATTTTCAAAATTATAACAAGGTATGATAACACTTACTTTCATATTATTTTATTTTTTTTACTGGTGTACCAACATAGACACCACTTACATTGATGTTTTTTACTACACCAGAACAAAGTCCAATAGTAACATCATCAGTAATATATATTTTTTCTTTAACTGCTGAATTAGTTCCAATATAAAATCTATCTCCAATATTAACATTGCCGGATATAATTGAGCCCGGCATAGCACTAAAATAGTTACCAATTAAACAATCATGACCAATATGATTACCTCTATTGAGAATAGCATGATTTCCAATTTGAACATTGCAAGTAATAATAGAATTAGCACCAATGAAAGAACCCTCTCCAATTGTAATATCATCACTCATTAATTGAGCGGTTGGATGTATAAAAGTAAAATATTTAGTGTTTTTTGGTAATCTACTAACTATATTGTGTCTATCTTTAGAATCAGCAACAGCAACCATAAGAGCATATTCTTTGACATTAAATTTTGATATAGGTAATAATTTAGCATCACCATCAATCCAGTATTCATCGTCAACAAATCTAATTAGTTCAATCTCCATTTGAGATTGAATCTCTCTAGAATGACCACCATTACCAATTAATGCTTTAATCATTTAGTATTTGGTTTTTAATTTTATCAATTAAATGTTTGTATTCTGAATAAGGACTTCTACAATGACAATCTATAAAATAAGATAAATCAATATAGCCATTAACATTTATATTAAAATAGGAAAATTGATTATCAAACATATGCTTTTCAATTCTTTGTGGAGTATAAAAATTAGAGCAGTAACCTCTTTTAACTTTATGTACTTTAATTTCTTTATTTTTATTAACACATCTTCCAAAGTAAATTTCATCATTGTCACCTTCAAATCCAACAGATTCTACTTTATTCATATATTCTTCAAAGGAAACATCAGTACCTAATACTTTATTAAATACTCTACCTTTACTCACTATATAACAAATGGCATATCTATCAGGACCTGAATAAATACCAACACATTCAGGTCTATTTGAATCATAAGCATCCGAGTTTAATATAACCATATCATCCTCATGAACACCACTTAAATTTTTATCTAAATACTCTTTATTAAATAAGAACATATCTATATCACTTATCAGACAAACTTCATCTTGAAAGTATTTTGTACCATACATTCTAACGGCTTGTGATTGAACTTTATCAGAGTAGTTTGAAACTCTTTTGATTTTTTTAACTAATCCAAACTCATCTTCATAGAAGTCACTATCTTCATCTGTTATATGAAATAACACAGGAGTTATTCCTAATTTTTTCAGAGTTATTTCTGAAGTTAACTTCCAAAAATCCAAATAATGTGAATCATCGGACGAGAATATAACTTTATCTATTTTCATAATCTTTCAACTAAAATGTCAAAATCTCCACGATTTGTGACAGTATATCCATATTTTTTTAATCTCTCTAATGTAGTCATTATATGATTTACATTCGAAAGTATATTAGATTCAAATAATATTTTTTTTGGCAAAGCAATATTTGAATCTAATATATTATTAATAATAAAACAGTCATGTCCTTCGGTGTCTATTTTTAGATACTCTACATGTTTGATATCATAGATATCCACAATACTATTCCAAGTTAAACACTTACATTCTGATTTTTTGTAAATATGTTCAAGATTTCTATCTTTTAATTCTTTAACTGCTGATGGATGTGGCTCAATTATTGAATTACAACCTTTTAACCATCTAGGTAAATCATAATTTTCTATATCTTTAGGATCTATCCAATAAACATCTACTACACCATCTTTATCACTTATAGCACAATTTACCTTAATAACTGTATCTTTATTAGGTAGACTGTCTAAATATATTTTAAGTGGCTCAATTGACAAACCTATTTCAGTTATACTTGATTCTAAAAGTGTATCAAAGTCCGAAGTTCCTATTTCTATAAAATCATATTTCATCTTGTATAGATTTCAAATTTTGATAAATCAGGATAAGGAAGCTCTAAGTCTTCTTGGCGTTTTTTAGTACCATCAGTATTATAAAACTGATTCATAAGTAGAAGTCCTCTAGCTGCTAATTCTGGCATCATATAGAAATTCCAACCTAACATATCAAAATGGTCATCATGATATGAACATTCTCTTCTACCTGAATATCTGGCCCTTTTGAACCAAAGATAAGCTTCATAGTTATCGGTTAAAATAGCACCACCTTTACTAAGTTTGAAATGTTTATAAGGACCAGTGAATGATATACACATATGTGTTCCTTGCTTATACATATCAGCTGTAAAACTTAAAGCCGAATCCCAAACATTAGTTGGTTCTAATTGATAAGCACCTTTGATTGTTTTTCCTTCTACTGGTCTAAATTTAACTTTAGCACCAGCATGAATTATCTCACAAGGAACTGAAGGGTAAGTTCTTGATGGTATGGTAATTTCCACACCTGACACTTTTTCATACATTAATGATAGAAAAAGTGCGTTACTTTGGTTGTCAACTGTTACTACATAAGGGGCTCCTGTATAGTCAGATAATGCTTTCTCAAAGTCTTCTGTAATTTTATAAACTCCGTTTGCCATAATTAAAAAACCTCATACTGAGGTTTAATTTATATTAAATTTTATAAATTTGTTTAATTAATTCGACTCTGGTCTGATTGCTCTTGTAGCTTGGATTCTCATTGATTTACCATCAACAACTACCTCAGCTTCTGTTGGTGAAATCATTTGAAATTCATCACAATAAACCCAGGTCTCCATATAAGTAAGACCTTCACCATTACAAACAGTCAACCTATAAGGATGTCTATTATAAGTTAATGCAAAAAATAAAAGTAATAATCCTGCAGCAACTACTGCTAAAGTTTGTAATTGTTTCTTTTCCATATCAAATTATTTTACAATTTCTTTAACTACTTCCGATACCATCTTTTTATCAGCTGGTAAAGTTGCAAATTCTTTCATAATCATTCCAATTTGAGTGACTCCAGAATTTACCAACTCAGTTACCTTCTGAGTAACTTCTTCCTTAGACATTTGCGTTGGAAGATAGACTTGAACTATTTCTAATTCCATTTTAGACTTTTCATCACCAGTCATTGAGATAGTTTCTTTAAGAGACTTTACTGTCTTAGTTAGAATCTTAATAACCTCAGCATCTGAAAGACTATCAACTCCTATGTTCTTTTCAACAGTTTGGATTTCACCTTTCACTACAGAAAGTATACTCTTAGCAACAACATTCTTTGATTTGAATGCGGTCATAAAGTCTGCATTAATTTTTTCTTTCAGTGTCATATTTTATATTTTTAGTTACAAGTTAAAAAGAAGACTTTGGAACGCCTGTCAAGTATGGTCGGAATCCGAGAACCTTATTCTTGACTTTTAGTGACCTCATCACTTAGGATTACCTTTTAATGGCTCATCGCCTTGGTTGAGCAGTGTTACCATTCTGCTCGGGTAATATCTTCTTTGAGTTGGATTTAATCTAATTATTTGAGACATTTATTACCAACACAACTTAATGTCCACACCCTTACTATCATTATTATATAGTTTTACAAGGTAGTTCAGTGACTTTTAACAAGGGTGTTAACTTATTTATCACCTACTTACTACCATAATTTCACTAAGACTCACACATTATTTAATATGTCATAATCGTGAAGTCCAAAGACTTGTTTTGGTAAAACTTTTGTCTTAGTGACTTTGGTTAATTCTTATACAAAGATATGATAAAAGTTTTAATTTACAAAATTAATTTTTTAATATATATGATATGAAATATTTACATCTGTTTGAAGCTTTTGAAGGGGAAGCTATTTCTAAAGTTATTAAGTTTTTAGATAAAAAACTAGGAAGAGATAGTTCCTATGCTTTCAAAACAACTTTGAAACAAATAATGAAAAGATATGATATTCCTATTGATAAGATTAAAAATAATAATTTACAGTATTTAAATAGAACACAAGCTCTTAAAATTAGAAATAAAGAAGATGTTGATAATCAATGGGGAATATATTGTCTTAAGTTTTGGTTCTCATTGGAAGAAGGTTACTTGGGACATTCAGGAGTTGGAAATCAAACATTTAGCTTCAAAGATTTCAAAGTTGGTAGAAGATCAACTTCAGGTGAATTGACTATTGATGATATACAACATTTAATTGATAATGGACTTAAGACCGGTGAGTTGATACCAATAAAAAACTACTCTGAGTTAGAAACAGGAGATGAACTTGTTGGTGTTTTAAGTGATTATTCTGATAACTTAGATGCTTTAGGAAAGTTCAAAATATGGAGAGATGGTGAACAACTTTATGCAATACAAGATTTTGCACATGGAGGAGTACCAAATAGCACCACACAAGAGCTACCTAATGGTGAAGAAATTATTAGATATTCCTGGGGTAGAGGTTCTTGGTCATTAGGAGATGTTGGTTATCCAGCTGATGATCATCACAAACTTCACTATTATAAAGAAAGTGACAAGCCATTACATGTGAAAGGTAAAGAAATGGTAACAACTGAATCAGAATCACCATTTGATTTTAACCTACCAACAAAAGGTAACGGTTCACTAACAAGTTGGGGTAATTCAAATAGTATTAGTTATGAAAATATTGAAAAATCAGATTTTGCTATTGTATTTTACATAGGTGATATGTTAGATGCAGATAAGGCAGAGTTCTATGAGACACCAAGCTCAATCAAACAAGAAAGAGAAAGAGAAAGAGAAGGTGCTCTAAAACTTAAAGATGATGAGAGTATTAGAAGAGAGAATATTCAAAGATATACAAATACTATAATTTCTAAGATGGGTATTAATATCGATTCAACTGGTCTCAATAATTTGGAAAAACTAATCAAATTGTCTATTTGTGATAATTTTGCTATTATATCTTTATATAAAGATGAACCAGGTTTAGGATCATTAAATAATATAATTTCTAATATCTATTCACTATTAGAGGCCGATGTTGAAAGTAAAAATTATTACATAGAAAGAATAATTGCTAGATATAGAAATCTTACTGATTCAAGTAATAATGTGAAAAAAAACTTTAGTACCTCTTACAATATTATAAAAAAAGAAGGTGGACAAATTGCTGAAGTTTTTGATATTTTTATTGAAACAGGGAATGACATAAAAAAACATTTAGACTCAATTAACATTGAAAATATTGATGATTTAGTTGTTGTATATCATAAACTAAAAGCAATTTATAATATCTTCAGGGATGATAATCTAAGAGTTTCTAATAAGATTAGAAATATAATGAGTGATTTTTATTATTCAAGTGATGTTCAAGCCTACTGCTCAAGGTATAAAGATGAAGACTTTTCAGATGATATAAAAAAGGCTAACTTCTTGAGAAAGAATATTTCTTCTTTACTAAAGTAAATTGTCTATATCTTTTTTCCTCTCATCTATTTCATAGATTAAAGATATACAGTCTCTTTTAAGAGATTTAAGTTTTTCAGAAGATTCATTGTCTACTTTTTTAAGTTCTTTTTCAATCTCATCAATTTCATCTTGTAATGAGTTTCTCAAAACAGAGATTTCTGAAAATACTTCTTTTTTGATATCTGGTATTAGTGACCTATAAAAAGGATTAGAAATTACTACTTCTCTATACTCATGTACATTGAATCCTTTTACAATTGTTGTAAGATATTCTATTATATCTTCTTCTGTTTTAGCACTATTTAACTCATTTATTAGATTACTTAAATCTGTTTTTCGAGCCATCTTACCTCCTAATTTTTATAGAGCTCTTCGGAGATCTCTCTCCATATCTCTCTTTTTTATAGTTTCTCTTTTATCATAAAGTTTCTTACCCTTTACAACTCCGAGTTTAATCTTAATTCTATTTTTAGATGTGAATATTTCAAGTGGAACCATAGTAGTTCCTTTATCTTGAATTAGTTTTTCTATTTTATCAATTTCTCTTCTATTTAAGAGTAATTTTTTATCTCTGTTTTCATCATGTTTTTCAGCCATATGAGTTTGCTTATATCTAGCAACTTTCATATTTTTAATCCAAATCTCACCATCCTTGATGTAGGCAAAACAATCAGTTATATTTACATCACCATTTCTAACAGATTTAACTTCAGATCCAAGCAAAATTATACCAGCGTTAAAGTCTTCTATAACGTGATACTCAAAATAAGCTTTTCTGTTTGTTGATATTTTCATCTAGCAAATATAGTTAAATTTGTTGAATTTGTTTAATATTAAATAAAAAAGACGGATTAATTACCTTGTGGAAACTAACCCGTCTTTAAGTTATGTGGTCAATTAAATAGTTTATTAACTTTCAACATTCTCTAAATGTCTTTCAATTAACTCTACTAATTTTGCTTTTGTAGAAGCACCCGCAGATGATTCTACCAATTGACCATCTTTGTAAATAAAGATAGTTGGGATGTTTCTAACACCTAAAGACATTACCTTGTCTCTGTTTGCATCAGCATCACACTTACCAACTCTTATTTTATTCAAATACTCAACTGATAATTCATCAATAATTGGAGCAATTACTTTACACGGTCCACACCAAGTAGCCCAAATGTCAACTAAAACAACTCCTTCTTTAGAAACAAAGCTATCAAAGTTTGACTCATTTAATTCTGTTATATAAGATACCATAAAATTAACTTTTTTTTATTATATTATTTTAGACTTACAAAGTTTAGAAATCAAATCCATCATCAAGTTTGTCTAAAATATTATCTTCTTTTTTTAGGATTTTATTCACTTTCCCTCTTGTATCATTAATAATTTGCCTTCTAACTGATAATTCAAGTATCAGAGAAGTCTGTTCATCTAATTCAATGTCTTTATCAACTTTTACACTTTCCAATATTGAAATAGCAACTATTGGATCATCCTTATAATTATCTAAGAACTTTTTAATAAGTTCAATCTGTTCAGATATTTTCATACCTTTAAGATTGCTAATTGAATTAGGGGCATTTGTTGAAAATCTCATAAGTAAGTCTATATCTTCTTCAGAGACTTCTTTATCAATGTAATTTATATCATTAAAGAAATAGTATAATTTTGACCATAACTCCTTTAATTCTGGCTTATTATAGATATTTCTCATATAAAATAAAAAGTCTGTAGATTTATAAATTCTATTGATATTATCATCTTTGAAAATGTCCATTCTACTATGATATCTAATTGTGTCAAATTCATCTTTACTTTCTTTCTTTTCTTCAATAGGTTTTAGAAAAAAAAGAGTGACATCTTTTTGATATTGTATTTTAACATAATCTTCTGCTTCATAGTCTCTTTCTATTGTAAAGAAATCCTTTAACAGATGTGAGTATTGATTATACATTTCAAAGTATCTTTCTCTAAATCTATACTTTATTCTGTCAGCGAAATTGTAGATAAGGGAGTGTTGTAAAAGTTGAAACTCAAATTCACTAAGACCAACATTTAAGTCTACACTTTTTTTAGCAATTCTAACAGCGGTATGTGATGGTGTCATTAAATTTGTCACTTTCAAATTACCAGTATTTATGAACTCTTCAAATTCTTTTGTCCAGTAAAGTTCATCTTTTTCTATATTATATCCAATTCTAGTTGAGTTTATGTCAAAAGATTTGATTATAAGAGAAGGATCACTTGTGTTTGACCTGTATTTTATAATATTGAATATACCGTCTCTTTCAGCCTCAACAATAGAGTAAAAGTCTTTAGTATATGTATTGAAACACATACCAGTATAATCCTCGTAGTATTTAGTTTCCTTTTCTTGATAGTTAAATAAAGTATCTTTATTTGTATCTAAAGTTTCTTCTATACCATCAAAAATGAAAACATCAATATCATTAACAACGGCTTTGTTACCAGAGACCAATTCCCAAACAATGTTTGCGATTGAACCTCCGGCAACAAATCCTCTAAGTGGTAAACCCCACTCAGATTTTATTCTGTCTATTGCTTGTCTTCCAAGTAATTCTATATTATTCATTAGTGTGTTATTTATTACATGAACATTTCATCAATAGCGTCAAACTCTTTCTTGGTCTCTCTAACTAAGATAGCTCTGCCATTTCTGATTTGTGATTTAACAGTTGATAAATTTAGATTGAGTTTTTCAGAAATATCTTTATAAGACATTCTTTTTAACTCTCTCATTTCAATAACATCACGGTAAGGATTTTTAAGATTTTTGATATGCTTCTTCATAATCTCTGCCTTTTTGGCGTGAATCTCATGAACTCCATTATCACCTTCATCTTCTTGGATAAAGTCTTTCATAGTAGTTCCTTCTTCATCAAATTCAATATCAAGAGACATTGTTTTCTTTTCATTCTTAAGGTCTTGAAGTGCTAAGTTTTTGGCTATAGTAAATAACCAAGTTGAGAATTGAGACTTTTCTTTTTCATATTTCTCAATTTTTTCAAAAGCTGCCATAAATGAGTCTGTTGAGATATCTTCGGCCTTTTGAGGATCATTAGTAATTTTAGATGTAAAATATACTAATTTTGGGTAATACTTTTTGTAGAGTGTAGAGAAGTCTTTACCCGTTCTTTCTCTAAATACTTTTTCTTGTTCACTGAATAAAATCGCTTTCGATTCCATAACTTGCCGTTTATTTTTTGTATGAGAAATCATTAATTCATTCTCATTAGTATTGCCGTTTTTTGCCGTTAATGATACTTGCGTATCTAATGTTATATTGTATATATCACCTAAAGTTGTGTTCATTTGAAAGTTTTTTTGATTTTTTTCTGTGTTTTGATTCATATGTTTGTTATTAATTTGTCTTTATTTAGTTATCAAAGAAAAAGCATATTCTTACTTTTTCAGTATCATTATCTATGTTTTTTAGAAGTTCTAAAACTTTAAAGAAATCTTCAAGATATTGAGTTTCATACTTATTCCAGTCTACATCTAATAATTCTTTTAGAGTAAAGTATGAGTGAGAATGAGCATCACCTTCCCATCTTTTAGTCATATATCTGTATCCAGATGAAGCATCATCAGGAATACCTCTATAATCTGATAAAGGTTCGACACTACCGTCATTTCTAACATCAGCAAGTATTGAGAAAAGATAATAATTTCTTTGCCAATATAAATCATTATATGTCCATCCTTCACCATCTTTCATCCAGGTATCAGCAGATACCCATCTTTCAGTGACAGGTCTTCCATCAATGATTTCTTCTATCTTAGTATTTCTATCTTCTGATAAATCCTTAGGACCTTGATAGTTATTATCAGAGGTTTTTCTTTCCGTAAAGAAGTGTATGTCACATCCCATATTATAAAATTGAATTTATTTTTTTATCTCTTAATACTTGAGATTTAAGTCTCATTAAATGGTCAAAACTACACTGATTGTATCTGACTCCAAAATGTTGAAAAAAAGCAGACTCAAAACCATATGATCCATATGAATTTTCTTTCTCATATTTTTTCTTTTCTTTACCTTCTAAAGTTTTCCAAGTCAAACACATTTCTGGTGTAATTGTATTTTTTATATGTTCATGCATTTTATCCCACTCATAATCCAATGAATCTCCTTCAGAGAACTTCTGACTACAAGAATAACATTGATAACACTCATTGGCGTAATCAATTATCACAAGGTCTTTTGGATCTTGTTCAGGATTGCAGTTTTTACAATCACACCTATTTAATACACCACAGTGTGGACAAGTCAGAGCCATTATTTTAATACTTCTTCTATTTTTTTGTTACGCAGTTCAGCAAAGATACCAAAATTTTTCAAATCTATTTGACAAACTTTACCTTTATTTTCATCATCAGAACAAATCCAAACACTGACTCTCTCAATATCAGAAGATGGTGAGTAAGAGGCAGTTCTTACTTCATAACATTTACCAATAGTAAGTCTACTATTATTGATTTCTGGTTCACCACCTAAATAGTAAAGAGTTCTTTCTTCCCTACTTAAAGTCTGAATTTCAGAAATATACTTGATATGAGGTAGTTTTTGAAAGTCCATATTAACCTAAAATTTTTTCTAATTGTTCAACAGTGATTACTTCAACACCTAATTCAATTGCTTTCTTTTCTTTAGATGAACCAGAACCAACTGCTTTCATAACAAGGTGTGTTGTATTCTTACTAACACCAGAACCAATTTTACCACCACGAGACTCAATAACAGATTCTAAATCTGCTCTGCGAACTCCTGTGAATACGAATTGTTTGCCTTCAAGATCCGTACCAACTGCCACTGCTTGAACTTTTTGTTGAATAGTAATTGGTAAATCTTTTACAAATTCAAAGTATTCATCATAACTATCAATATATGATTTCGCTGACACTTCAGCAAATCCTTCAATAGACATAACTTGGTCTAAAGTAGGTTTAGTAGTGAAGTGTTCAAGAAGAGCCAACTTCTTACTACCTAATCCTTTGAAGATACCAGTAGCGTGTTGAACTTTTGAAAGTTGAACACCTGTTATAGACTTTTGAATTGAGTTAAATACAATCTGAGCTTTGCGTTTACCAAAACGGTCAATCTTTTCTAAGTCAGATGTTTTCAAATTTACAATATCTTTGATGTTTTTGTAACCAGCTTCCCATAATTGAGTAATGACACCTTCTGACACATTGTCAGCTTCTAAGATTTCAAAGAAGGCGACAATCTTCTTAAGTTTTTGTTCATCGGTCTCTTGAAGGGTAACTAACTCAACTCCGTTTTCATTCCAATCAATGTTTGGAACATTTGGCATCTGAAAATCAACTGGAGTGATAACATCAGCAATAATTGGGATAACCATACCACTTCTCTTTACTACAACTTTCGCACCAACTCCAATACCTAAATCTTTTACAAATCTAGCGTTGTTACCAGTAACATTAGATACAGTAACACCATCAAGTTTTACAGGATTGATGTGTAGAGTTGGTTTAAGATATCCTTGTTTAGAGATATTCCAAGAAATACCAATAATATCAGTTTCAGCAGACTGTTCAAAACTTGGATGCTTGAAAGCTCTTGCCCAAATTGGATTATTAGAAGAGGTCTCACGACCTAATTGCTTTTGTAAGTTAATATTATTGATTTCAATAATCAGTCCGTCAATTTCATAATCAACTGAGTATTGTTGAAATAATTCAATTAGTAAGTTTTCTGATAAGTCAGAAATCTGACAGATATAATAAGGAACTTTAGTAGACTGACCAGAGTTTAGTGTGTTTAGAATTTCTTGTTTAGTATCAAAGTTTTTAACACAAACAGCACCATACTTTATAAATTCTGTATCTTTTAGAGTTTTACTTGGTTCTTTTGAATTAAGAAGTCCAGCTACTAAATTTCTTGGATTAGCAAAATCAGAAGAGTATTTTTCACTAAATGTCTTTTTTGACATCATCACTTCTCCATAGGTATAAGAGAATAAATCCTCTGATAAAGATAAGTGATTTTGAATAAATGAGTAGTGTTCATTAGATTTTTGACCAAATTCACCATCACCTCTTGTCCAAGCCTCATTAGTCAACTCATTTACACAAAGAGAAAGACCATCAAACTTTGGTGTAATAACAACATATTCTGATTTAGAGATTCCTTTAAGTCGACACCAATCATCAATATCTTCCATTGACTTTATTTTATTCATAGAAGCCATTTCAATTGGAAGTTTACTTTTACGAGATTCATCAGCGACTATGTGACCTACTTTAGAAAGTAGTTCATCATTAGGTGATAAGATTGTCAATTCTTCAACTAACTGGTCATATTTAGAATCAGAGATTATAGGTTTACCAACTCTATAGGCTTCATTAGCCTCAATAATTTGTCTTTTTAGTTGTTCAATCATGTTACAAAGATAAGCCTTTTTTTATAAATATCAATCAATTTTTAATTTTTCTAAATTTTTATCGCGGTTATAAGTCTTTTCATCATAGACTTCTATCACATATCCTTCTATCTTAAATTCTACAGCCCAGGCATCATGTCCGTTTTTGTATTGCGGATGTTTTTCTTTCACTTTATTAATAGCATCTGCTTGTGAATCTGCGACCACTTGATACTCTGGTCTACTTGTATACCAACCACCATCATTAAATGTTACTGTATAAATCTTCATGTAACAAATATAACAAATAAAAATTAAAAAACAAAGATTAAAGAAATGAGTAGAATTTAATATATAATAAAAAATCAATAGAAATACAAATGCCTATTCAAAGTTCATTTCCGACAGTAGCTGACCAGGTAATTACATCTAATAAAAATATCATAGAAATATTAGGTAAAATTAACACACTAGTCACTACACAAGATTCATCAGTGAATCTACAAATTTATGATGAAAATGGAGTATTAAGAAATTTCACAGTTCCATCATTTGGTTCATTAAAAGCTGAAATTGATAGATTAAACAACAATATCAATACTTTATATTCAATAGATGCTGCAGGAGCACTAATACAAACATCAAATCAAAACAAATATAAGAAAATTATAACTGTTGACTTGAATAGAGAACCAAGTGCTGTCGGATCATTAGGTTCTATTACAACTTTTCAGGCTTTGAACAATCATTTCTTTGATGCTTTATTAAGTCCAATAGTATCAGTTCAGTTAGATTTAACAGGAAAGGTAGAGAATAATGTAAGAAAAATTTTAAGTAGAAGATATATTGTAGAGTTTGCAAAAGATGCTTCTGGAAACTTCACACCACTTGGTCAAGCAGCACTTAATAGTTTTAATACACTCTTTAGAGGAAATTCTTCTATTAACATATCGGATTTTGAAAATTGGCATACCACAACAGCTGGTGTAGTTGAACCTCTAAATCCAAAATTTGATGAACAAGTTTTTGATTTAGATCCACACGAATTACTATATGATGGTGATTATAATGTACTTAGAATACAAGAAGATAGAATTAATAGAAAATTATGGTATGTTCTTAACACACTTGATTATGTGGTAAGATCTACAAATCAAGTAAGTCAGTTGTCTATTGGAAGTGAACTAATTGTTAATGTAGATAGAACATCTACAAGATACAGAGTAATTGAAGTTTCAACTTCAGAGTCTAATCCAAGAGTTAGGTTAGAAAGAGTAGAAGGGATGGAACCAGTATCGGTTGGAATTCAAACATTAAAAATATATTCACCAGTAATCTATAATAAAACTGTAAAGATAAGTGTTGGGTATGATGAGAGAAATGTGATTTTTGTTAAAGCAATGAATGCTGATAATCACTTACTTGCAAGAAATTGGAGTTTAGGAACTGGATTCTGGACTAATGATTTAAGATTAGATACAGATGCTCCAGAAAACGGTCTTACAATGGAACAGTTTTACATTGACTATGTTTATGACTATGGAACAGTGTTAAAGGATTTAGTAGCTAAAAAGACTCCTAATTCATTAGCTGGCACACCAGTAGCACCAACATTAAATTTGGACAACTTCAAGGTTGTACAAATTAACAAGCATTTGACAGAAACTCCTGATTCTAATTTAATTAAACAAAAACACAATTTCAGTTTAACTCTAAAGTCTGAGGTTGAGCAAATCCAAGAAGCTATTATTGAAAAGAATAAGAAGTTCAAATTTGTTAAGTTCAAATCAGAATCAGAAAGAAAACAAGTAAATCTTGAAATAGAAGAGTTGTCAAGAAAGAAAGACAGTAAAGGAAAATTGCTTTCTACTGTCACTCAAGAAATCATTGATATCTCAAAAAGTCCAAATATAAAAGTTGAACCTAAATTTAGAGTAAGAGGTTTCTGGACTATGCCAGAAGCTGTTGTCACAAGAGGTACTAAACCTCAAGAAATAGTTCAATTTAGAGTTCAATATAGATATGTCTCTAAAGATGGTACTGAACCACCTGTAGAAACATTTACAGTTGATAATACACAGACAAGAGCAGCGTTCTCCAACTGGACTGAATTCAAAACCGATGCTAGAAAAAGAACTTTTAATCCTGGCACGGGAGAATATGTTTGGCAGATAGAAGATGTTGAGAGCGCAGACACACCTAACATCAATCAAATAGACATACCAATTCAAGCAAATGAAAAAGTTGAAATGAGAATCAAGTCTATCTCTGAGGTAGGTTGGCCAGAATCTCCAACTGAATCTGATTGGTCGGATATATTGACTGTTGAGTTTCCAGATGATTTAAATAATGTTCTTAATGAAAACGAATTTATATTGAAGGAAGCTACTTCAGAAGATTTAAAAGTTAGAATGAATCAAGAATTATCAGCTAAAGGATTAGATAATCACTTATCTGATACTGTTGTAATTAATAATGTGACATACCATCATGATGCTGACAAAATATTATCTGGATTCAAAGATGAAAATGGATCGTCACTAGATCTGTTCACATACTTGAAATCATTACAAGATAGAATAAACTCATTAGAAGAGAAAATTAAAAGAGCTAAAGGAGAACTTGAAGTTGTCATACTTAGAAATAATCAAGAGTTTATTGTAGCAAATGGTAGCGAAACTACATTCAACGTTGAATGTGAAGACTATCTAGATGCGTTTACAGGGACTGGAGTTCCAACTGGTAGAGTTTATCAGAATAACATATATGTTATTAAAGACTTTGTGGTTAAATTAAGAAATAAGTCAACAAGTTCACCTCTTGGATTACTATCAAACAGAACATATGTGCAAAACCCCGATGTTTACAACACTGGAGCACCACAAACATTTTGGGTTAATAACGAAGACGAGTTAATTACTTCAGAATTAACTGGTCAGACAAGAACACAATTAAATAATCAGTTTGTTTGGACAGTAAATTATGACTCAATATTAGATAATACAGTTACTAAGTTGACTGAAAATATTGGAAATTCATTTATATCAAACTCTTCAAACTCAATAACAGGTATTTTATCATCTAATGAATATAGTATTGGTTATAGTGAAGTTTCTCTCTTAACATTTGTTGGAAACAACAAATCTCTTTTAGATCCAGCTAAGTGGGTTGATACAAGTGTTTCGGTATCTTCTACTACTAAATTATTGACAACAATTCACCCAGTTGTTCCTAACTTAGAAAGTATAGTTGAGACTAACTCTGATAAGGTTAAAACAGTGAATGCAGGTGATACTAATTCAATAATTATACCACTAAACATTTACTTCAAAATGAATGCACTTGATAGTAATCAAAGTGGATTAAATTACAAGTATGTAAATTTAAATTCATCTAGACAAACAGTAAAACACATTAAGAAAATAAAGTTCTTCTTAGAGAATGAAGCTGAAAATAGACCATTTACATTTAGTATTAAGTTCAATATAAACAGAAGTAAGGTCATTGTTAAGAAGGTAACTCAGGCTATTAATACTCAAATTAGATAAAAAATTTAGATAAACAAGTGAGAAGTTTTGCACTTTTACGAACAAATGTAGGTTTAACTACTAACATCAAAATAGTAGTTGATAGTGCTTATAATTTATCAGTTAATAGTATTGAGTCAAAAGAGGAACTGAATAACACTAAGCTTAAAAAAGTAAAGTTCATTAAAAAGAATTATTTTGATGAGCTCATACCATACTTTTGGAAGGATTTTCCAACAGAGTTAGCATATCACATAAAATATGAAAATGATGTTGACTCAATGAGTAAAGATTACTCTTATCAATATGATGAGTTATATAACTACGGCGCTAAAAATATTGTAAATAATAAAGAATATTCTGAAGAGTTTGAATATTTTGCACCACTTTATATCTCTCCAAATAACCTACCAAAGAAGTTTATAATTTTTAGAGTAGATGGTCCAGGCGTAGATTTAGTTGATAGATTAAATGTTAAAAGTAAAGTCTTCAACAATTTCAAAACAATAAAAATATTTGACCTAACTAAAGAGTCAGCTCTTGGTGAGTGGCTTGATATAAATTTTAATAACAATAGTTTCTTTCCACTTACACCTTTTGAAATGAGTTTTGATAATTTAGAATTTTCAAAATGGAATGGAATTGATTTCATAACAGGTGGATATACAAGTAAATCAGCATTTTTAGAAAGTGTTTATGAAGAGGAAAAAGAAATAAATGAATTTGAAAAGTTTATTTTTGATGGATATAAGAATAATAAAATTGTATTTCCAAACATTTTAAATTTATCATTTTTATTTGATGATACTCCAGCAAATCAAGATAATTTTAGAAAATGGAGTATAAATAGATACTATGGTTTTTATCTTGAGGATATGATAAAGGTGAAAACACTTTCACCATACATAACACCTTTTCTAAAATCTGATGTAGTAGTTCAAAGTGGCAATATTCTCTATTCACCATCTGGTGATCCTTTTGTTGAAGGATTTATGGACCATAAAGTATATTATGTTGAATATAATGGTGAATATTATAAAGTAGAAAAGTTTACAGAAGAAAGTAGACCATCTCTTACATCAGTGAGAATTAATAATGTAGTTACACAAGAATATACTACAACACAATTAAACAAGTGGAGAATAATATCAGATATTGATTTATCTGGTAAAGAATTGTTACTTAATAAAAATACTGGTTTAATAGGAGATTTAACAACTTATCCAAATAGACTTCTTAATTATGATAATACAAATTTTGATATAGAAGATTGGGACACAGCAGATATATGGGTTATAGAAATAGATGGAGTTTTTCACAATTTAGTAAGAGAAACAACTCCTGAGATTGTAAATGGTGTTGAGATGACAACCACTAAGATTAGAATTAATAGTGATTATTCGTTCTCAGTAGGTGAAAATGACTACACATATTATATAGCCAAAAATGTAAGTAGTGAATATACAAAAAAGGTAAGTTTTATAGTAGACAAAAATAATCCACCTAAGAAATGGACTATTTACAAATTAAAATTTACAGATATCAAGGATTTTGATGATAGAATAGTTGATACAGAATTTTCTAAATATGAGTATGAGAAAGCTTTTGAACTGACTGATACTGATGAAACTAAAATGTATTTACCTAACCTTTTGAGCAATTCAAATCCTAAAGATATTGATGACTTTATATACAAAGATGAAGTGGTTAACATTCCAGTATCTTCTGAGTATACGGCAAATTATGAAACTTTTAAAATTGATAGAGGTGAACTTAGTGATATTTGGAGAAAAAACTCAATCTATTGCAGATGGATTTATCAGAATTCATTATCAGCCAATGACTATCCTTATTTACTTAATAACTCACTAATATTTGAAGATTATAATAGAACTGTAAATCCTTTTGTTCCAAAAGCAGAAAGAATTGAAAGAAATTTAGATTATTTCTATACAATAAATTCTTCTACCTATTCATATGTACATCACACTCTTCATATTGAAGAAAATAGAGAATCAGGAATAAACACATCTTTTAGATTTGAGTTAGATAAGTATTTAAATTTAGGAACATACTCAATTGGTACACAGTCTATGACTTATGACTATGATTATTTTAGTTATTTCTTTGAGAGACCTACAACATTTAATTCAAATGATAAAAAAGTAAATGTCAAAAAATACTCTTTATTCAACTCAGGAGATAAATCAATACCGAATATTACACTTTTCAAAGGTATTAAATTTATAATTTATGATGTTGATAGTATTAAGAAAGATGAAGAAGGTAAGATATCAGCATTGAATCTTAAAACATCAAATACCTTTGATGGATATAAGTTCTCAATATTATTATCAGATAATGAATTTAGCGTAGTCAATCAGTCACAATTCAGCACATCAGCTACTATGTCGGCAGGTTCAAACTTAATGAGCTGGACAATAATAGATGATTGGAAAATGGACAAGAAATATAATATAGGTGATATAGTTATCATTGATGATATATTATATCAATCAACTATTACAAATAATATTGTTACTTTGCCTTCAAAAGAATATGTTTACGGAACATATCCAAGAAGAGCAAAAACTGCTCCTTATAATCAAACAGGATGGATACCTATATTACCATTTACTAATACAGTATTTTGGAGTCCGATAGGAACATATCCTGGAAATGGTGTTGGGACTAATCAGGATATAGTTTATAATAGTGGTGACTACTATTATCTATCTAACCCTTCTGGAACCGAAAACTTCTGGAATCCAGTGATATCTGATACATCTGGATATTCAAATGGTAGTGTTGTTTTATTTGAAGGAAAATACTATATGTCATTAACAGCTAGTAATAATTATAGACCAGATTTTAGATTACCATTTAGAAAATCAGACTCATGGATTTATTTCTGGACAGCAACACAATCATCAAATCCAAGGTGGTCACCAATTCAATTATGGAATCCGAGTACACAATACAATACATCTACATATGTAGTTCATGATGATGTTGTTTATTCTTGTGGTGTATCAGGTGCACAAACCGGAAATGAACCTGGAATATTTCAAGATTGGACAAGAGAATACAGCTTGATACCAGACACTACACTGACTTACAACACAAATAATAATCCAATTATTCAAATGAATAATTCAACATATTTGATTAATACTAACTCATCTAATTCTACACTAGAAAATGGTATAAATATCTATATAAACAAAAAATGGAAAAATATACTCATTAATATTAATATCGCAGATAATACAGTTCCTAATTTATCAGAAACTGATAGAGATTTACTTTATAATGAATTAAATGATAAACTAACAGCCTATAACTTTATTAATTGTATAAATGATTTGTCTAATAAGTATGGATTTACTGACTATGTGAATTACATCACAATAGATGAAAATAATAGTATTAATAAGTATAACTATACAAACTTAGAAACATTACCATACTACATAACTTGTGAGGGTCCAAATGAGGTATTTATGAAGTATAACTCACTTAAATATAAACCAATTGAGATTCCAAAAGAATTAAAACCAACAAAAGTTATCAAAGCTATTAATAATTCTCTTTCAAATATAAATGACTACAATAATATCCCAGTTGCGGCTGAAATTACTAATAATGAGTCTCAACCGGTTCCGATGCCAAACTATCACGGTGGAAGAAACATAACACAAGATGTTATCTATAGATTTGGAGGATATTACATGCCACTATTTTATGACATTCAACTTTTTAATAAGAACTTTTTCACTGCATCAGTTGGAAACTATAAATTTGACACAAGTTTGACTGATTTTGGAGTAGTTAAAGAAAGAAAGATTAGAAAAATAAACCACAAAGGTAGTGTATTAAAATTAGATAACTTTAGTAATGTAAAATCTATATACCCTATGATAGATGAGTTTGGTTATACAACTGTTGACTTTTTTGTATTTAAGTCATCTTGGGACTTTGAATATAATTTTATGACTCAAAATAACATACCTGCTCCAATTAAGCCATCTAAGGCCATATCACAGTTGCCACAAATAGGTGTATTAACTCCTGGAAAAAATATTAATCTGTAAAAATGAGAAGAACATATATATCATCTGAATTTGTAAACAGTAAGATTAATGGAACATTTAATATGGTAGAAGAATCTAATTTCTTTGGAGCAAAAATGTTAGATGTTGAAGATTCTATATACATTGAAAATCAGAATATCATCTATTATCAACAAGCAAGTGGTGAACAAATTGACTTAGCAATTGAATCATCACTACCATCATATGTTTATTCTTCATCTTCAGACAAAGAGACAAATCATAGACTCACATTAGATGATTCACAAACATCATTTCAGAAAAACGGAAACACTAAATGGATAATTGAAATTGAGCTGAGAACTATATTAGAAAACTACTTATTTGCAACACTAAAGAGATTTAGAACTTTTGAAGGAATTGAAAACAATCAAACTATAACAAATGATATAAATTCTAGTGTTCAAAAATATATTACAAGTAATGTCACTAATAGATACAAGTTTAAGAAGTTAGATCTTTACATAAGATACAAAGACTTAAGAAATCAAAATGTATTAAGATATAAGAATGTATGGTCAACCTCTGTTAACTCAGAGTCCAATAAATATAATAAGTTTCAAACTGACTTGGCTTATGATGATAGTAAAATCAAAATATATTTTAATCAAGAGAAAACATCAGCAGAATATACATTTGAATACTTCTTCAATATTTTGTTTGAAAAAATATAAAACATATACAAAAAAAAATATAGAATCTTTATGGAAAATGAAGAAATCTATAGGTCATTAGTGATACTACTTAAAATGTTCAAGAACAGACCTTACCATTTAGCCAAGTATTTAGTTGAAAACTCAGCTCTAACCGAAGAGTTTATTAAAAAACTAAAAAACAGTGATAAATTGAAAGAAATTTCTGATGAAGAAAAGAAATCAGAACAAAGACTTCTTCCGATGCCAGTACCAGTTTACTTTGTTGATATTTCACAAATGGAAAATTTCTATAACTCTTTTATAGATGATATTAAACAATTATCTAAGGAAAAGAGTATAGAAGAAATTACCAATGAACTAAACAAAAAACTTGATGACCTCATCAAAAAAGAAAAATATGAAGAGGCAGCAAGAGTGAGAGATTATATGAATAGAAATAACATCAAAAGAAATTTTTAATTTTATCTAAACATTTTAATTTTTCCAAACTATACTATGTAACTTCTTAAAATATGAATATGAATAACAACACAATCGGCAATGAGGATTTAATGGATGTTTTTGAAAACAACGAGTTTACCTCAAAAGGAAAAAGAAACACAAACACAAAGCAGTATCAAGAAATGTTGGCTCTCTACAACCTTGATATCATAGCAGTACCTGAAAAAGGTCAAGTAGTAAACGCTAAATTTATTGGCAAGACATCTGGTCAATATGTATTCAGCGTTCCTGGTTTCAAAGATGATATCAGAGTTGATGATAAAGTTAATGAATCTAAATACTTAAAGAATATCACTAATGGTGATATGGTTGATGTCTTGATAGCAGATGTTAACCAAGATGAATTCTTAATCAAAGGAAGCGTAGCTTCTTTATATGAGTCAAGAGCTCACGCAAATCTTAAAGCTTTAACAGAAGGAGAGTCTGTTATGGTTACAGTTAAAAGTCTTAACCCAGCAGGATATGATGTTGAATTGACTCACGGTGGTGTTACACTTCCGGGTTTCATGCCAAACACATTAGCTGGTATTAACAAACTTTATGACCCTAACTCAATTGTTGGACAAACATTTAATGTTATGATTGAGTCATACGCGGCACAAGAAGGAACTTACATTGTATCACGCCGTAAGTATCTTCAAACTCTTATTCCAAATGCTATTAAAGAATTGGAATACAACAGAGTTTACAGTGGTCACGTAACTGGTACTACTCCATTTGGTGTGTTTGTTGAGTTTAACGATTGTCTTACAGGAATGATTCATAAGGCAAACGTTAATCCAGAGTGGCAAGAGAAACTTACCACAATCAAACCAGGGTTCCAAATTGAATTCTACATCAAAGAAGTGATTAAGGATAAGATTATTCTTACTCAAATCTTGAGAGAGACACTTTGGGACACTATCAAAAACGGTCAAATCATTGAAGGTTCAGTTAAAGACATCAAACAATTTGGTACTTTAGTAAACCTTGATGATGAGACAGTTGGTCTTATCCACACTTCAGAAATGGAGAAACTTGGTAAAAAATTCACAGCGGGTCAAGACCTTAAAGTGAAAGTTCTATCAGTGGATAGAATGTCTCGTAAGATTTTCTTAACAGTAGGTTAATTAAATCTTTACAGAAAGAAGAACCTCAGAGTAATCTGAGGTTTTTTTATTTATATATAGTATATGAAATTTTTATTAGATTTTGAACTATTCTTAGAAGCAAGATTAGCTGACCTTTTAAGTATTAAAGGAGGTGAAGATACTGATTTTGCAAAGCAAATAAAAAAGATTCAAGATTCTGAGTTTGACTTAAGTAAAAAATTGGTAAGGTTTATCACACTTAAAAAAAGAATTGCTGGCAAAAAGGTTCAATTCAAGATAAATTGGAATGACAATGCTAGTCATAATCTAATAAAGAGAATTCAAGATAGAACATCATTCAAAAGTGTTGAAGAATTTAACTCTTACTTCAAATCACAAATTGACTATATCTTTCCAGATATGGTTGGTAAAAAACTATTTCAAACCGGTAGATATTCTCTTTACTCAACTGAATATAATTTTACTATAATAATAAACTTTGACATAAAAGAATATACAAATTCTAATTTCTTTATTAATGTAGTAACAATTCTACCAGGTAAAAAAGGAAATAATATTGTAGATTTTATTGATATTCAATAAAAATTCCTTATATTTGTATTATGATTAACAACAACATTGACATCAAGGAAAAGTATGTAGAAATGTGTAAACTCATCTTTATCAATAAAGATGGTGTGTTTAAGTTTCCATTTGAAGACTTGCAACTTGACAATGATTGGAATAGTTTTACCACACACCAAGATTACACAATCTTAGAAACTAAGATGAATAACTTACTTAATTTAGTAAATCAAAATCCTCAAATCTTAAATCTTGATGTAGAAACCGAAATCTGGGAAATGGTTTAATTTAGTATTTTTAATACTACTTGTTCTACAAAATCCTTCATATCCTCTACACTAATTGTATCAATTGTATCTTTTGAAGAGTGACAATTATACAACATAGAATAATCTAAGTAAGTATTATCATTCCATTTTACTTGAGACTTTTTACCCTCATTCAAAGGTGGTATAGGATTAATAACACAAGAGTCAATTCCATTCTTTCTGAAAGTAACAGAATCATTATAAGGAGTGTTTGTGATAGGACAATCAAAAATTGATTTAATGTGGTCTGATAGTTTACCAGGATAGTTACCAATAAAAAAGTATTTACCACCTTTACCTGTTAATTCTAAATTTAGAACCCACTCAATTTCACCAAACTCACCACTATTAATCTGTTCTGAAACTCTTTGTGAACCAATACCACCACACTCTTCGCCATCTAACAAAACAACATTCATTTGAGGCATCAATTTCTTAATCATAATAGCATTAATTACTGATGCTGAATTATCATTAGCGTTATCAATATTAGGATTAACAATATCATGATGAGCGACCACCATTCTGTTAGAACTTCCCTTCATAACTAAATTAAAACAAGTGATACCTCTTGATTTATAAACATCTAATTGATAGTCTATTTTTTCAGAGTCTAAAAGTTGCATAAGAAATTCAACTCTTGGAGTTGGCTTATCACCATTAGAGTATGTACCTCCGAAGTTTCTTACTTTACAAAAATCATATATCTTATTGTACAACACTATTCTAATATTTTTTTAAGTTGAAATTCACGCCAGATATCTAAGTGTATAAAACATTTATCATCAAATAAACCTACTCTAGAATTCGTATCTATATGAATTAAATCTAAAATAACTTTCTCAGCCATTTCAATTACATCTAATACTTTATACTTATCACCTACTATAAGGTTTTGCTCTAAACCATATAGTTTATCAGTCGAACAGATTAAAATATCACCTTTAGTAGCTTTCATTGAGCAAATATAGTAAAATAAATTGAAATAAAAAAACCCTCATATAGAGGGTTTTGAATTAATCATGTTCACACTCAAAGACATCTATTCCTGTTTTTGTGATTGTGATTTCTACATGGTCTCCAAACTTACTCATATAAAAATCATTGTCAAAATTACTTAAAAAAGAAGATATCTGTTCATAAATGTCTACTAACTCTTCATCATAATTCGGATTATCTTCTTCTTCTCTACCGATATACTGCTTTTGCTCTCTATTCCATTCACCATACTTAGTGATATTTTTCTTATTTATCCACTCAGAATCATCAACAGACTGACCATTAATATAAAGATAATCAATATTTACATTGAACACACAGGTATCACCATCATTGAAATATGGAGTGTATTGACTCCAACCAAAAGATTCTAATCTTGGACATTTTATAAATATATCTTTACAAAATTCATCAAATACTTCATTTGATTTTTGCAAAATTTGTTTTTTAATTTCTGTAAGTTCTTTTTGTTTTTGTTTTAATTCTTGTAGTTTGTCCATATTATGATTTTTTTTCAATTTTAGCAAGTATATCTTTTAGTGTCATATTCATAAGTTGACTGAAATCTTCAGATGTAGCACCAAGATCTGAACTTGATTTTTGACAACCCCAGTCAATTATAGAAAGATGATGTCTATTTTCATCAATTATAGATTTAGATAGAATTCTCATTAGTTCTAAATCTTTATCTACAACCATATCAATCTTTCTGATTTTAGCAGTTTTAATAATATTTGGTTCTTCACCAAGTAGAACAGAGTTGAGTGAGATTTCTCTTGCTTCATCAGCTGTCAACTTTCTAAATCTCCAACCACTGAACTTCATTGTTCTACTGATGCCTTCAAATTTAATCTTAAACTCCTTATGTGTATACTTATTACCACCAAAAGATTTTCTTTCTTGCTCAATTAGTATCTTTTTCTCAACTTTATACATACCATTTTTAGCAAGAGTTTTATAACTATCAGATTTACAAACAAGTATATCACCTTCCTTAAAATCATTAAAATCAAGAGACTTCGTTGTATTAACTTGAGCGGTCACAATGTTTGTTTTAGGAAGTTCTTTCCCATCAATATCAGTAAAATTAGATACTGAAAATCTACCAAGACCTTCAATCTCAACTGTAGATTCTAGCCATCTTTGATTACTACCACTATTCCAAAGATTTAAGACATTATATCTAACACCCTTTACTAATCTCTTAGTTGGTTTTTTACAAACTACTATCATATTAATCTAAATTTACTTTAATGTTACCTTTGTTTGAAATCTTTTCAAAAGAACTTGGATGACCTTTAATACCGTTCTGCATCCAATCTTTGAATTCCATATTCTCAAGATAGTCTTGAGCGGTTGGTATAAATCTTAGTCCAAAATCTTCTAAAACATGTTGTTCACAAACATCTTTAACCGAAAACTCCTTACCATCCGAATTCTTCATAGTATATCCAAAAATTGGTATCATAACCTCATGGATCCAGAAATTAGTATGTGTAAGTGCTCTATGTCGGTTATCAGAGACATAGGCTTTTGAACAATCCATCTTCATATGAATTGAAAGGTAATCTTCGGGTTGTCCACCAAATTTTCTAGCTGAAGATTTTGAATGTATCCAAGCGTTTGCCATTTATAGTTCTATATTAGTTTTATCAAATATTTCTTGTAAATCTTCCTTTGATAGTTTCTCAAGTGCAAAGGTAAGCATTTGTTCTGAGTTTTCAAATTTACTTAGTATATAATCTTTACAAAACTTAGAATAGTCTGATTTTTCAGCTACACCAAGTTTTAACATTTTAACATTTCTTTCCCACTGAGTTCCACCATTTACAATAAATTCACCATCAATATCTCTTATCTCGGTTATAAACTTTTTGATATAATCAGTTTGAGCAGGAGTGGTCGTTCCTGTATTCCAATCTTTAGAATCCCAGTCACGAATTGGCATATCAAAAGTTCTAGAAGGATATGAGTGCATATTATCACATAAATCTTTAGATTCTTTTAATCCAAGTCCGCTACACTCTTTAATTAACTTAACAAATCTAAGTTTTTCGGATGTAGGTCTAACTAATTTGATTTTAATTGTTCTTTTCATAATCAATAATGTGATAAAATTATTCCTTTACCATCTGAGGTAGTCTTTACCTCATTCTTTTTTCTTTCTAAGAAATCATCAATCAAGAATGAGTCAATTTTATTGACCTGGTCAAGAACATTTGCCGAACCTTCATAATTATGAATTATAAAATTAGACATTCTATTTTTCTCTAAATCATCAATTTCATTTCTGAGATTAAAGGCAATATCAGCCACTTTTATTCCAGTAAGTTGCTTGTAGCGTTCCATTCTATGAATTTTTGGACAGAATACATTTATAGTATAGTCTACATTTTTGCTCCAAGATCTTTCAAATAAAATAGATGATTTGAATATTGAGTAGATATGATTCTTGGAATTAAAAACTTCATAAGCCTTAATTAATGTATGTTCCGCACAGTCAACAATTGAATTAAAATCTTCTTTTGTCTTTATTGATTTTCTATCAATGAAATATCCATCTAAATACCTGTCACCATATTTACTCTTTATTAACTCTAATGTGGGTAAGTCATGTGTAAGTATGAATTTCAAAACTACATCAGCATCAAAGACTGGAACACCAATTTGCTTGAACATTTTACAAATTGTATTTTTTCCAGAGTATCTATTACCAGTTAGTCCAATTTTTATCATATAGTTTTAAACTTTGTGTTACAAATATATAAAATATATTCCGATTAATCAAGACTTTAATAAACTTTTTATAGATATGTACACAACCGAAGAGTTAGGATTTATTCTCTACAACAACCGTTCTGTAAAAGGAGTAGTCTCCAATTTCTTACCAAGTCTTAATCCTATAACACTGATAAGAGTTGAGAATCAACTTAGGGAATGTAAAAGTAACTGGTCAGATGATAATAGAATGGTCGAACTCAATATCAGTGAACTAAATACAGATGTAGAAGATGTAGTTATTACTAAAAAAGACTTAGATAGTCTCACAGAATTAGTAGTAGAGAATATTGGATTTCTAAATCAAAAAGAATATAACTATTTAGAAATGAGAGGTCTTGGTGAAAAGACTATTCTTGATTGGAACATTCTTGGTCTATCTAATTTCACAGATAAGAAACATCTTGAAATACTGGGAGCTACAATACATCCAGTATTATCAAATGTATTAGAAGACGCTGTTGAACAAGGTGGTATCATAATACCTCTTTTTGACAGTAATGATAGATTAGTAAATTGTGCAATAAGAAAGATAGGCTTAGAAAGTAACGGAAAAACTAGAACATTAAAATATTCATTAGCATGTCCAGATATTCCAGTTTGGGGATTAGATAGAATTAAAAGAGATGGTGAACTTTGGATTACAGAAGGTATATTTGATACAATGGCTCTCAATAATCTCGGTAAGAGTTCAGTAAGTTGTTCAAGTGCAATGTGGTCAGGAATACAACTATGTCAGATATTGAAAAATAAACCAAATTCAATTATGATATTTTCTGACAAAGATGAAGTTGGTCTTAGGTCATCAGCTATACTTAAAGATTTTTTTGAACTTAATAATATTAAAACAAAGGTTGTGGTCAGTAAAATAGCCAAAGATCCAGCAGAACATTACTTTCAAAAAAATCAATATCTTGATGATTTGTTAGAAATCAATATCACTAAACAAATGTTAGAATCTAACAAAGATGACTCATTTAATTTCTTAAATTACTTAAAAAATAGAAAATTTAATTAATATATAATCTATATGAAAAAGCTTTACCTGTATAATACTAGTGATGTTGGTTACATGGATGAAGAATGGATGGACTATGATCCAAAAAAAGTTGAAACTATAGTAAAATTAGAAATAGTTGATACTCAAAATAAAGAAATTGAGAATGAAAAACAGACTGAAGAGATATAATGATTTTATCAATGAGTCTTCACTCGTTCAATCAAAATTGGATGTCTCAAATTTAGATAATATTGATAGATATACTCTATCGGATTTAAGAGATGATTTCGCAGAATCTATTCTATCTATGTCTGATGAGTTTTCCGGTTCTTTTTCTGATATGTGTAAAAAGATGAATGCGAATCCAGAAGGAGACTATCAAGAAATGCAAAAAGAACTTGACCAACTTGGTTGGAATTTTCAATCTATTCAAAATTTATTTACTGAAAAAGCTAATCAAATATTAAATCAGGATTTTTTTGAGTGGTTAGATAGTCATAATCAATTAGAAAGTAAAAACGGTCATTGTGATGTTTATTTATATTTCACCTCTAAGAATTTAGGATTAGATTATAAAAGAATTAGTCTTGGTGGAGGTGGTTGGGCATCTTATGATGATGAAGAAGAAATAGTAATTAGATACAAATATGGATATCATCAGACTCCTTATGGTCAATTATTTATTAATGACTTAGGTATGATGGATGAATACAAAAGAGTTGCTTTAGAGTATCTTCAAAAAGATTTAAAAGAAAATTGGTCGGATATCTTAATTAAAATATCAGATGATAGAAAAATTAGAGATTATATTATCTCTTATATCACAATGGATAAATACTCATTAGTAGAGGAAGATAGACTTATTATATTCTGTGATGAAATATCTAAAGAACTTAATTCTAAATTTGGACTAACTACAAGTAAAGAAGATATATCATCTCTTTTTACAAGATACCTTAAATGGATTATGTCAGAAACTGAAATTATAGATGGTGATCTTGTAATCTGGAATAAATTTGACATTGACGCCTAATAAACATACCTATCAATTAAATATATAATAGTAAATAAAATATTATATAAATGATAGTAAATCTAAAATCCCAAACAGACCTTTCTGGTTTTTATGTAGTTTATGAAGGTTCTACTAACCTTGAGAAAAAAGGCTGGTATGGTATATCTCAATTAATGGAACATTTGATGTGTAAAAACTTTGACCATCTTCAAGAAGATTTTGATAGAGATGGTATTGATTGGAACGCCTACACTTCATCAAATGAAATTGTATTTTATCTTACTGGATTAGATGAAAAAGTAAATAAATGGAAAGGTGAGTTTATGGACTTACTTGGTGAATTTAATGTTACTAAAGAACAGTTTGAGAATGAAAGAAATATAGTCCTTGAAGAATACATGGATTGCTTCAATGACCAAACACAATCACATATGCTTAATCTTTCAAGAAAATTATTTAATGATTATGATCCGATTGGTCTTAAACAAGATTTAGAAAACTTAAGATATATGGATTGTCTTAATTTCTTTGAGTTACAATATGCAAAACCAACTAAGATTATTAATGTCTCTAAAAACAAAAAGTACAAGAACAATTCTCTTGATTTTGCTGAAAGAGATATAATTAAACCATTAGAATTTGGTGAGTATAAAAATCCATTAGAATTAAATAATGAGTTTAAAGATAAAACTTCAATTATTATGTTATCTCCTGTAATTGAAGAGGATTATGCTTATGTTCATTTTATCAACGCAATGTTATCTTTAGGTTTGAGGTCTCCACTTTATCAAGAAGTAAGAGAAAAAAGAGGCTTAGTATATTATGTTCATTGTTATCAAACAAGAATGAATAAGCAAGGTCTTACAGCAATCTCAACACAGACATCAAATAAAAACTTTAATGCTGTTGTAGACTCTGTTAAACAAGTAATTACTAACCCTTCTAAGTACTTAACAAAAGATAGATTTAATCTTGTTAAAGAATATTACAAAGTTAGAATGGAAAAAGATGAAATCTTAAGATATAAAAATGTTAACCAGTGGATAAATCCAGAAGGTTGGTCAGTTTATGATATCTTAGATGAAGTGAAACTTCCAAAAGTTAAAGAGGTTTATGAAAAATACTACAACTTTGATAATTTTTACATATCAAATGATAAAAAAGAATTTAAAAAGTAATAAACTATTTTTTTTATTATAATATAACTTTTACAACAATCATATAAACATATGGAATCAAAAAACAAAAATGTAGCAAAGATGTCTAAGACGACAAAAACAGCTAAGAAAAAAACTGAAAAGGTAACCGCGAGTGTTTCTCCAGTTCATGAAAAAATGAGCCAATTAGAAACTGCTTACATGGCTGCTATCAGTGGTGAAATGAAGTTTGGTAAAGTAAAATCAATCTTCAAACAACTTCACAAAGAAATCAAAAAATCTGTGAAGTCAAAAAATTAATAAGTTTAGATGCTCATACCCTATTTAGGAGAAAAGTCTAAATTTGCTAATTTTATCACCCCAAACATTCCAAAAGAAATATCTACTTATGTAGAACCTTTCGGTGGAATGTTTGGGGTTTTTTTCGCGCTAGACTTCACAAAGTATAAAAATGTAAATTTTGTCTATAATGATCAGAATCATTTAAATTATTTACTTTTTAAAAACTTGCGAAGTGAGAATTTCATTGATTTAGTAAATTCTACTAAAGTTGATGAAGAATACTACAGATTTTGTCTCAAAAGTTTAATATCTGAAAAAGATGAGATGAAACTTTCTCTATACTGGCTTATTATTCTATGTTGTTCATCTCCCTATGAAATAGGCAAGGACTCTTGGAGAAACGACTCAGAGTTTGAGATATTTAAGATGAAGTGGAGAGCATACAAATATCACTTAAATAAAATAACCTCAATAGAAAATGATGATTATAAAAAAGTGATAAAAAGATATGACTCGGAAAATACATTTTTCTATGTTGATCCACCATATATGGGAAAAGAGGAATACTATATCAATCATAGTTTCACAAGAGATACACATAAAGAACTATCCGAAGTCTTAAATAACATCAAAGGTAAGTTTCTACTAAGTTACTACTACTTTGATGGAATTGAACAATTGTATCCTAACTGTAGATTTGATTCTAAGATGACAATTATGGGAACAGAGTTAATAATTATGAATTACTAAATTAATATATACATTAAGAAAAAATAATAATAATTATAATAATTATGAAATACTTAAAATTATTTGATAAATTCTCAGATTCAGAATCTATTAATGAAGATTTTATGGAATTAAAATCTATTGCTAAACAATTATACTCACTATTAAAGAGTGAGGGCTATGAAGTTGAAATAAAAGAAAATAGTGAAAAATCAAAATTCAGAGGTGGTGATACTTTAGTTGGAACAAAAGATTCTCAATGGTTAAATGATAAAGGTGGTACTGTAGAAATTCATCAATTTTCAGATGCTGAACAAATTGGTGTGTTTTTACCTGTTTATGCTGTTTCTTATCAATTTATAACGGCGCCTGAAAATAAAGAGATAATCAAAAAAATGATGGACGAAAAGAGACCTGGTGATTATGAAAAGTATCCGGGAACTTATCAAAAAGACATTTCTAAAAATTGGTCACATATAAAAGATGCTATTTTTGGATCACCTGGTAAAATAGCAGATGTTAGTGATATTCAGAAAAATCCGGAAGTAGTAAAATTTGTAAATAAATTAGGAACTAAATTAATTGATACTATCAAATCAAAATATCCTAATATGTTATTGAGTACTCAAGATCGAGACATTCACTTTGCTTTATATTTTGCGGAACCTAAGACAAATAAAGGTGGTATAGTAAATCCTAATCAAAGACCTAACAAACCTAATCCAAATGTTTAATAAATTAAAAACCCACTCATTGAGTGGGTTTTTTTATATTCTATAATTAATAATTATCTTTTACCCAATTAACTAATTTCAAAAGGTTATCAGTATTATGTGGATATTTATCCAAAATTGACTCTAAGAACTTTAATCTACCTTCTTTGTAAGACTCTCCAAAGGATTTATATTCTTCTGAAATTCCTTTTTCCCACTCAAGAAGTTGGTCAAAATCTCTCTCAACAATACTCATATCAAATCTATTAAAAGATTCTGAAAGTGGTGTAGTGGACTGGTGAGTTTTTGTATCAAGAATCATTTGTTTAATTTCTTTAACATCTGAATTTGTCTTATCAACACAACAAGTTTCAAAGAACTGAGCAGACTTTTCTTCATTATCTGACTTCATAGGGTCATAAACACAGTCATGAAAAAGAGCTGTAATTATAAGCTTTTCATATTGTTTTTCAGAATACTTTGACTTATTCTCATTAATCTGGTCAATCAAGTCATTGAGGTGATTTAATGTATGATAAGCTCTATGTGATTCATTCCACATAGCAAGTAAAGTATTAACATCACACTTGATATTCCACTTATTGAGTAATTCCTGTAAATTCATAAAAATAAATATGTTTTCTTATATATTAAAAAAATCTACTCACAAAGTCTTTTAATTTTGACCTTCCTACTTTCAATTTTATTTCTATACTTTCTTAGATTTTTGACCTGCAAACTTAGAAAATCAATTGATTTTATACTTTTAGATTCATTAGTGACTACTTCAATCTTAACCATTTAGTATTTTATTAATTTTCTCATTTCTTTGCTCAGCCTTTTCTTTTGCCAAACGCATAGCCTTTTGTTCTTCGGACTCTTCAGCGTCTAAACTATAGTACTTTATTTGATTATATAAATCATTCCAATCTGAATAGGAATACTCATTAGATTCTGTGCTACTATCATTATAAATTAGATAGTCACCAAATTTACTTTTTTTATAATTACCAAATAAGTTTTTATAATATTCTTCATCCATATTAAAATATATTTTTTAAATCATTTTTAATCTTTTCCATACCATTAGACGCGACATCTTTTATGTGCTCAATAAATGGCTTTCTTTGTTTATCAATATAAAAATCCATTTCAGATGGATCTACTACATATATTAAAGTATTTGGTTTTGTTAGAAATGGTATTTGATTAGCAGGAGCAACTTGCATAGAAGTTCCAACTATTATACAAATATCACACTCATAAGCTGCTTCTTCAGCCTTTTCAATAAATTTAGGATTTAGATTTTCACCAAACCAGACAATATGTGGTCTCAACTGTGAACCTTTTTCACATTTATCTCCTATGTTACAATCTTCTATCCAATCATAAATTAGTGTAGAGTCTAAAGTTGACCTAACTTTTGTTAACTCTCCATGTAGATGAATTACATTAGTTGAACCAGCTCTTTCGTGTAGATTATCTACATTTTGAGTCACAACAGTAACATCAAAGTATTTTTCTAAATCAGCAATTATTTTGTGTGCTAAATTAGGTTCAACTTCCTTGAGTTGAGAGCGTCTCATATTATAGAAGTTAAGAACTTTTTCTCTATCTCTACGCCAACCATCAGGTGTTGCAACATCCTCTACTTTATGATTATACCAAAGACCATCTGGACCAGTTCTGAAAGTAGAAACACCACTCTCAGCTGATACACCAGCTCCAGTAAAAATTAAAATCTTTTTCTTGTCCATACTATATTTTACAAAGTTAATAAAATAAAGTTTATTATCAAAATGATATTATAGAAACTACTAATAAATTTATATATAGACAAAAGGACTTTTATCTAATAGATGGCTACATACTCTCTTTATAGTTCACTCAGACCAAAAATAATTTCTATGGCAGCTGAACCAGCTACTCAATCAGTAGCAAGACCTGTTTCAGCTATACCCACACTAACTTTGAATAGTATTAGAGAGTTTAGTTCTAAAATATCTAAGAAACCTCTTTTAATAACAAGATCAGAATTACAATCTATTGGTAAAGATATTAAATTAGTTGGTTATGATCCATTAGCAGGTTTAATTACAAATGCAAATAAACCATTTACACCAAGAATACTAAATTGGGTTGATCCATATGAAATAGGTGGTTTTAGAAAAACTTTATTTTATACTGAAGTAAATTCAGAATTGAAAGTCGGTGATAGAGTTTTCATTATAAATGGAAACTATGACAGTGACTTACTAATTCAAAAAGATAAATACAGAAAAGGTAGAGACGGTTACAAAGTTCTTTATGTAGAAAACTGTAAAATTGTTTTAGATATTGATTATACAGGAGTTAATCCATACAATGATGAAGTAGATGATGACTTCATAAGAATATATTATATTAGAGATATAAATGAGTTTATTACAGCTAATAGACAAATAACAACAAAGTCTGGCAACTTTGATTATAAGTTTAGTTATTATCAAAATAACATTGCCTTTATTGATAACAATTACAACACAACCGGAAACTGGGGATTAAATGCCGGAGTATCAGGAACACCTGGTTTTTTCTTAAAAAATGGAACTCAAAGCTGGACTAATATTTCCACAAATTTAATTAATTCAGGTTCATATTCATTTGCTTTATCACCTACATATTATAACAATGATAGAATTAAGATAATGAATGCTGACTTTACATATAATGGTCAGTTGTTTCAAGAGGGATTTGTATATAAATGGGTTGTAGGACCTACCAATTCTACTTGGAAAGTTGACCAAACTTATTTTAGACCGTTTATAACTAAAAATAATTTTAGAGATGGTAACTTCAGGGGAGTTTGGAATTCAGGACTTTTTGGTCAGCAAAATAAAAGAATAAATTGGGATGGTGATGGATCTACTTGGAATATTGGAAGTTTATTAAACACAAACTGGAAAAAAGGTCAAATAAGTTCACTTTACAGTGCATCACAAAGTTATTTTGCAAGTTTTGATTCTTTTGGATATCCTTATCAAAAAGTAAACTCTCCGAATAACGCAGGAAGAGGTTATAACTTCATAGTAAATTCAAATATAGAAAAAGCAACTATAGATAATGGTTCTATTTATAAAACAAAATTAGGACCGAGTTCTGCAACTTATTCAGTTGTTGAAAGTCAAATACTAAAGACTTCAATTTCTTTTCCAACAGAAATTAAAAGTGCTTTTTTTAATGATTGTATATTTACAAATTCATATATATCAAATGCTGAATTGAAAAATACAAGAGGTATCAACTCGAAATTTGAAAAGGTAAAATCTATAAATTCATACTTCAACAACTCAGTATTATATGATTCAAACTATAATAGTGAGAAAATCATCAAGATACTAGCATATGATGAGCTTGTGGCTGCTGAACACCCAACAATAACTTCAACTTACAGTTCAATTTACAGTACTGTTCAAAAAGTATATAAATTTTACATTAATAAGGAAGCATATGATAGACTTAGAACAAGTGATGTATTCTACATTAAAGGATTGAGAATAAATGATAATAAGAGAGAAGTAATTAACTTTTTTGATAAAAAATTTAGATTATCTTCTTGGACAGAATATAATGATGAGATTGTAGGTGGTAATTTTGTAAAAGTTGGTTATGAGTGTTCTGCGTTCTTATCTACTCCGTATGATAACTCTTACAAATATTCATCAGTATTTGATGGCTCATTAAATCATTATACTAAAGTTTATGCGACAAATTCAAATAGTAACTATTATTCAATTGATATTTGGATAAAGAAGTTTGACATATCTAATACACCAATTACATTTACAACTGATTTTACAGTAGGTTCTGTTGCAACATTAGATACACTGAACTCAGGTCCAGCAGTATCAACAGGATTGACTTTAGTTGGAATTGATGTTACAAATGCATACATAGTAGATTGTGATTATGAGAGTGGTCTATTTGAAAACTCTGATTGGAATAGTGGATATCACATAGGTAGAAATAATGACGCAAATATTACTAAAAATATCCCAAGTGGTGGATTATATGAACTATCAATTACACCAACTGGTAACATAATAGCTACAACTTCATTTAATGTTCTTTATCCTGAAGAATACTTGGCAGGAGTTGGAGAAGTTGTATTTTTAGATGCTGTAGATTTTAATGACGGAACAAATATCATAAGATTACCAGACAGCTATAAAATAGTATCATCTAATAATGGAGTTTATGAGTTGCAGGAAATTGTGACAGGAGCTATGAGTTTAGTTTCAACACTTACTCAGTCTACTGGATATTTCTACACAAAGAATGCTCAGAATAGATATAATACTTTCAAAAGATTTAAACTTAATAAATCAAACATAAAATCTGGATTATTAAGGAGAACTTTAATAACTAACTCATTGATACAGAATCCTAAGTATGACCAATTTGATAAAGATTATAATAACCTTGATAAAATTAGAGATCTTGTAATATCAGATTCTATATTCTCTAATAAGTCAAATACTTTATCATTAGGAACATATATCTACTCTAATTTTATAACTGGTTCAGATAATTGGTATAGTGGTATTGTACAAGATTCTATATGGAATGGACCTACATTCTCAAATGGTGTAATAAAAAGTAGTAGATGGGTTGATGGTGTATTTGCAAATGGCTATTTTTATAAATCAAATACATTTAACTCAACACCAACTGTAACATATCCTAACTACACATCTGAGAATATAAACTCATACTACAAAGATGGATCTACATTACCAAACAACAGACAGTCTTGGCAAAAAGGCAGATTTTTAGATGGTATTTTTGAGAAATCAGATTGGGAATCAGGTACATTCTCACAGGGTAAGTTTTTATTCTCAGATTGGTACGATGGTGTTATGACAAATGGTGTAGTTGGAAGTAATCAACTTTCAGTTTCAGATACAAGATTCTATAACGGAACAGTAAGTTACGCTACGGTCGAAAACGCACTTGTATACGCATCAGATACTAGTCTATCAGGTTCTATAACTCAGTCTATATCTTGGCAAAATGGTGTATTTAATAACGGATTATTTGGAACTAATATAAATCAAACAGTTAGAAATTCAGCAATCTGGTATAATGGTTTATTTACAGGTGGTCAGTTTGTATCACTTGCTAAATGGAAAAATGGAACATTTACTGGTGGTAAATTTACAACAGGATATGGATGGACACAGAGTAGTTATTTGACAGCGAGTTATTATGGTTGGGAAAATGGTAAATTTACTGGTGGTGAATTCGGTAATGAACAAGGTCTAACTAATTCAACTTGGTTTACAGGTGAATTTAGTGGTGGTATCTTCAAAGGAAGAACTTGGAATAATGGATTATTCTTGTATGGTGAGTTCAAAGGTAGTGGAAGTCAGTCTACAGGTGGAAAAACTTGTTCAAATGCCTCAAATTTTGTGGATTCATATAGCTACTCTTATTACGGCGAATGGCGAGATGGTATCTTCACAGATAAAAAAGACAAATTCATAAAAGATGAAAAAATCTTCAGTGTTTTGAAAAAAGCTACCGAGCCTGAAAAAAGAAAACCAATAGCGAAAATAAGTAATGCACTTTGGTACACCGGAACATTTAGTCATCCAAGCGGTGAGATGTATAACAGTGTTTGGTTAGATGGTATATTTGAGAGAGGTAAATTCAAAGAGAGTTCATTCAATCCTTATGTTAAAAGAAATGGATTAACAACATCATCTTTCAATTTAAATGATAATACTTGCTATTGGGAAAATGGTGAGTTTGATGGTGGAGAATTTTACATTTCAAGATGGAAAGACGGTAAATTTATCATCGGTACTGCAGTTGGTATGATATGGGAAAATGGAGTTAATAACTACATGAATGCATTTAATGTTTTCTGGGAAGATGGTCTATGGAGAAATGGTAACTGGTATGGATCATCATTTGAATTAGGTGGAGAAATAACTGAGGATTATACTAAACAAATATTATTTAGAGGTATGTCTTGGAGTGGAACTTCTTCTTGTCACATATGGAATATCTTCAGAACATCAGCAGAAGATGAAGAACCAGAAATTATTAATGCCACAGCAACTGGTTTCTCAGGGGGGTGGCAGACAGATGATCCAGACGCAGTTAGTGCTCCAATAATTTCTCTATAAAAGTTAACAACCTAATGTATTTTAATATATAAATTACAATTAAAGAATAGATAGATGGCAACAAACTGGGTATATAACTCAACATCACCGGGTAGATTTCAAGTTAGGAGCACAAAGTCTCCACAACAAGTATATGATCTAAGATTTAGACAGACTTGGAATCCTAAGACATGGAATGCAACTAAAACATATCTGTTTGAGACAAATGTTTTAGAGTTTTACGCAACAGCGGCATCATTTTCTATACAGACAAACTGGGGAGATAGACTAGGTTATAATGCAGTTTTGGGAACAACACCATCTGGGTCAGCACCAACAACCGGAATCACTCAAAGTTTGTACCTATATTCAAGTCCTCCATCAACAACAACTAATACACTTTTTGCAACTTGGCAGGCTAATGCAGCTTTTGGTGCTAACACAACAGCACCATGGAATACTAATAATGAAGGTATAAGAAACTTTAATATTCATGAACTAGATTTTAAAGTTCAAGGATTTTCTTATTACAAAGTAAGAGGAACAGAGCTTCAAATATCTAATGAAAACTCAATAGGATGGCACTATGAAAAATCAAGTGATATATATTTTTGGTATGATAGAGTAGCTGGAACACCATCAACAATTACACAAGCAAATAGATATGGTTTACAACCAGTAGGAGGTCCAAATAATGGAAAAAGAGCAGATGTAGGATATAGATTAAATAACTATATGGCTAAATTTGTACCATATTCTCTATTTAACCTCTATTTTAACTATCAGAATCAGTCAAATTTTCCACTTAAAATATATTTATCACCTAACTTACCAGGTTCTAATCCAGCGTCATTAACAGAATTAGAAACTGGGACCTACTCACTTCCATCATCTACATTATTGATAGCCACACTAACACAGAGTGCTTCTGCTTCTCAATTTGCAACATCACATGCGTTCTATGGGTTGAGAGGTAATCAATATTTATATTTTGTGGGTCCATATGTTGGTCTTACAAGTTCAAGTTCAACTTATAGCACAGTCTATATAAGTGATATAATAATTGATGGCGGGTATCATTCAGGAAATAACAGACAATATTTAACAACAAATAGCGGAACATATTCAAATCCTACTCAAATAATACCAATTGGATTAACAGGAGCTACATTCTCAGCTTTTGTTGGAACCGGTAATACTGTAAATGCAACTAGTTCATTAAGTCTTAGTGTCATAAACGCCAAAATGGGTAATGGAACATTCAGAGCTGGTATATGGGAAAATGGTGTATGGAATAGTGGTTGGAGAGTAGATGAAAATATGTATGAATTTCATAGTATTGGTTTATTCTTTGGTTACATAAGATTAAAAAGGTGGAGAATAGAAGTTGTAGGTCCAGAAGAATCTGTTTCTCAATTTGAAATTGGTGATAATGTCTCTATTGGTAATATTGTCGCAATTGATATAAATGAAGAAAGAAAATTAATTAAAGGATATTTCACTATAATTAATAAAACAGATACATCAATTATTGTTGAGTTTGATAATGACTTTCCTCTTAGAAGAGTAGCAAGAGACTCAGATAATCACAGAATCTACATAACTAAAAATGTCTGGTTATCTGGTGGATTCCTAAATGGATATTTCAAAGGAGTTTGGAATTATGGTCTATTCAAAGGATATCCATTAATTACTGAAATGTATGATTCTCATTGGATTGATGGTGTATTTGATGGTGGTCACTTTAGCACTACTAAATATACAGTTCCTAATTTCACAGATACGGTCTACTCATCAGGTAAGGTTGGTCTTACTTTCTCTAGTCCTCATGGTCTTGCTATAAATGATATAATAACAATAGATAAAAACAATAAAAATATAAATCCACAATATGATGGAGAGACAACTGTTATAGAAATAGTTAATGAATATCAAATAGTTACAGATTTAGACTGGGGTTCAGATTCAACATTAGAATCAGGTAGTGTGGAAATAGATATGTCTAAAGGATTAGTTCAGAGAATTGACTTTAAATCGAACAACAGGTCTAAAATTACAACATCTCAATCAATTGAAAGTGAGTCAATATTCTTGTATGATTCTTGGATGGATGTGAACTACTTTGATACAAGTGCGGTAAATATAGGAAAACCACAAACTATAATAAGTCAAACTGCAAGATCACTTGAAGGTCGTAGACAAACATCATCTGAAAACAATTTATATGGTTATCCAACAAAGGATATATTAGAAAGTACATCTACTTTTAGGGATAGTTTTTCAACTACAGTGAGAAAGTATAGACTTGGAACAAAATATAAAATATTTGCCGATTATATAGGAGATGCTGGTAATTTCCAAGAGTATTTTGGACCAACTGGACCAGATGCTCAACTTTTCTTAGACAAGGGTTGGACTTATTCAGGGTATGTTACTTTCTCAAGAACAGAAGATCTTGGAATTGAAGGATTATCCGGTGAAGAGTTAAGAGTTCAAGCTGCATTGAGTGGTGGTATTCTTAATATAACACCGGATAGTAATGAAGAGATATTAAACAGAGTCAATGAAAGAATAGAAAGAAATAGATATACAAAGATTGAATTTGACCTAATTACATTCTCTAACAATATTTCAGTAATTCAAAATTATTATGAGAAGGAATATACATTTTCTCTTAAATATACCGACTTACCAAACGCTTCAGACTATAAATCAATTGCAAATTATGGATTTTATTCCTTACCTGCTTTACACTTCAATAACATTAACAAAATAAGAAGAGATGTATTTTACTCAGTAGGTGGTGGTATAACAGCATCAACATTGATAGATGCGTCATTTTTACCAATCTATAAGAATATTGACCACCTATTGACAAAACCTCAAAGAAAGATTGAGTATTTCTTTAATAAAAGAAATTTATCAATGGTTTTCCAAGGTTTGGGTTATTATTCAGCATATAGTAATATACCGGATTATGTTGAATACATAATTGATAATTTACATTTCTATGAAGTAGATATGATTCCGTTTTTTCAATACTTTATTGATGAAAATATCAACAGAGGTATACAAGTTCCTTATCAAGGTCTCTCACCATTTATAGATTATAGTAATGCTAATTTTAACTTTATTGATAACATATCAATAGGACTTGATAGTATTCAGACTCAAAACTCATTTAGTGTTGTTTCTGGAGTTGGTGTTGGAATTGCAAGTTCAGTTGCTAGTAGTGCGGGTGGAGGGGTAATGTATGTTGAATATGGTGGAAGTCTTGGCGGAAGAGCAACATAAAATTTTTATTTCTTAATAAGATATAAATTACCGACCATACCTACAGAGTTTTTAGAACAATTACCCATAGATTCTAATTTTGTATTTTCACCAGTAAGTTTTATTCCAGATATCTTTTGTTTGCCTAAAATTCTTTTTTCACCATTACATTTTTTACAATCAGTAAGACCCACTTTTCCCTTACCTTGGCACATAGAACAATCTAAACCATAGTAATCTTTACCAGTGCCCTCACAAAAGTCACATCCATCATCAGCATCGAATGTTCTCAAAACATTACCATTCTTATCTTTAATAACAATCTTAGTTGAAAGATCTTTTCCAGTACCATCACAGGTTTTACATTTTACCCATCTCTGATACTCTAAACTACCATCAAAAGTATCATCAATATCAATATAGATATCATTTATATCATTTCTTTTGAAGTTTTCATAATTTCCTTTTTCCTTTTGAAAGTCAAAATCAATATCAATATTAAATAACTCAAAATATTCATTATAATTGTTACCAAACTTACTCTTCAGATCATAATCACTTCTTTTATCACCACATAAAACATCATATGCCTCTGTCATTTCGGAGAAAATTATAGGGTCTCCACCTTTATCGGGATGGTGTTCAAATGAAAGTTTGTAATAGGCTTTTTTTATAGTCTTTTCATCTGAGCTATTATCAACTCCTAAAATTCCATAGTAGTTTTTATTCAAATTCATAGAATCCAATTTCTTTTAATTTTTGTTTTATTTGTTGTTTGTTATTTGTCAAACCAACAATGTCACAAACTTGTTTTGAAATTCCATCAGACTCTATAATAAGTGCATCTGGTTTAGTAATATAATTTATTAAATATTCTAATCCATTAGAACAAGCTGATAATAAATTATTTTTATTGATATATCTTTTATTAAATCCCATTTTCTTACTAATTTATATTGACCAATAGTCTATGTAACCACCACCATTTACAAAATTCACATAAATATTATATAATTCAACTGCCTCTTTTCTCTCATTTTCCTCAAATTTATTCCAGATATCTATCCATATAGAGTCAAACTTAGTATCTATTGATTTGTGATAATTAAAAACATCACCTTGTAATATTTCAACTTTATTAGAGACATCATACTTTTTTACTATAGGTTTTATCATGTCTATTACACCTGAATCTAGTTCTACTATTTTGATAGATTTTATACTATCATCTTTTAACAATGGAAAAACAACAAATCCTAAACCTAGACCAAAAATAAGAACATCACCATTTGCGTTATCTATGAATTTCTTACAAGTATCTAACTCAAGATTACTATTATCCATCATAGTCCTACTTTGTTTTCTGTCATAGAGAATGACATTCTCATAGTAATCACCATTTTCATAGTGAAACTTTTTTTTGAAAATTTCAAAATTTTCACTTACAAGTTTCTCATCAGGAAAAAAGTCATTGATGTCTATAAACTTTCTCATTGAAATATTTGATTAGTCATTACTTCTATATTTCTTCTGAATATAAGCAGCTCTCTTAATTTCATCACGTCTTTTCACAGACTTCTTTTTGAACTCTTTTCTTTCTCTGAGCTCTTTCATTGTTTTAGTCTTGTCCCATTTTCTTTTCAAAACCTTAAGAGCTCTCTCTATTGGTTGTTTTTCGTTCACCTCTACTATTAACATAATTATTTTATATTTTTTATTTTACTATACAATATATTGGACAGTGGTCAGATATTTTTCTAGCTTCTTTCAAGTCACTGAATTCACTGAAAAAATTGATGACATCACTACTTATTAATTTTATATTTGATGATATAAAAAAGTTGTCATACTCCATATTTAGTCTTTGACCTCCTTCTCCTTCTTTCATTTTAAGTGAAGTCTTTTTACCAACTAGTGTTGGTTTTGCCCATTTTTTAACACCATCAAATCCAGGATCAGCTTGTGATAAATTCAAATCCCCCATAAAAATAATTTTTTTACCTTTATAAGTATCACCTAAAGATGCTAAATGTGCCGCTTCGATTGCTGGATTTTTATCAGTCGGTACTAAATGTAAATTAAAAAGATAATACTCACTACCCTTAAATACAAAGACTGCTCTAAAAGGTTCTCTATTAATTTTATCAGCAAGTGTTTTTTCTAATCCAGACTCCTTTAGTTTTACTCTGTGTTTTTTGTATAAGTAAGCGTATCTTTCAGACCCAGGACCTGATGTCGGATCTGAAACTACATAGTCCCAAGAGCTACCAGTTCTATCCAAAAGACCATCAAGTTTGGCAACAGCTTGAGCACCAAATTCAGAAGTTGATACTTCTTGAATAACAACAATGTCATATATTTTAACTTTCTCAGAGATATACTTCATAGTAGATTCTGACTCAGATTTAGACCTTCCAAAGTTTTGAATATTCCAAGATACTATATTTAGATTAGTAGTATCAATTTGTGAATAACCAGTTAAAAATGTAAGTAAACTTAGAAATAATAGAATTTTTTTCATAATCAATTTTATTTTGTAGTTTATATATTTAATATATAAGTCTACAAAAGATTAAGTATATTATGATTAAAAGGTATTTAGATTTTATAAATGAATCATTAGATTTTTTACTATTAGAATCAAATGTTATCTTCTCAGATAAGTTTAGGAGAGCTTTAACTAAAATTGAAAGTCCTATAGCTCAAAAACTATTAGATATAGAAAATAAAGACCTTAATACTCAATCCAATTATTTTGACGTTCAACTGTCTAAAAATGATACACTAAGTTTTACTCCTGATAGGAAAGCTCAAGAAATATTAGGAGATACAAAAGAATTATATAGATTTGTAGGTTCAGGAGGTGGTTGGTTAAGACACTCTGAAGCTAATAGAGTCTTATTTGATAAATTAGGTTACACATTTGAAGAAGGAACAGAGCCATATAAACCGAACTCCAGAGATATTGGTGAGGTTTTAGGTAAAGTTACATCTGAAGAATCCGGTAAAGTTTACTTCTGGATTAAATGGAAAGGTGGAATGGGAACAAGTCAAGAAGGTGTTGATTTAGGACAAGGTGTCTACAATCAAGATAAACTAACACTAATAGATTCATCAGAAGCATTACTTAGACAAGTTTGGTCAAAAAATAGACAGGAGATAAAAGTAGGTAGAGCAGTAAGAGCTCTTATCAACTTGACAGGTGAAAAGTTCTTAGACAAAGACTATGAACAATTTGTAAACATGTTTAAGTCTACAATTGATAAACTTAATGATAAGTTTTCATTTTTTGAAGTTGTTAGTGGAAATGATATTCACTATTGGTATGACAACAGAAAATATTTTGAAAGAAAAGGAACTCTTGGTAGTTCTTGTATGGCTGGAGCCGATGAATCTTGGCTTGAAATCTATACAGAAAACCCAGACCAATGTCAATTAGTAATATTCAAATCACAAGATGATGAGAATAAAATTGTAGGTAGAGCTCTTCTTTGGACACTAACAGATGGTAAAAAATTTATGGATAGAATTTACACTATTAATGACTCTGATGTAAATTTATTCAAAGACTTTGCTAAGGAAAATGGGTGGTATACAAAATATCACAATAGTAGTACAGATAGTGGAAGAGCTATCGCACCAGATGGTTCTACAGTTGATTTAGACTTAACAGTAAATTTAGATAAAAAGAATTATAGGTATTATCCGTATTTAGATACTCTTAAATACTTTAGAGAAGGATCTGGTATTTTATCAAACAGAAAAAGAAATGGTGATGAGATCACTCTTGAGGATACTGGTGGTGGTCATTTAGGTAGTTGTGAATACTGTGGTGGATCTGGTAGAGTTGAATGCGGTGACTGTTACGGCAGAGGTCAAGAAGAGTGTTCAAGTTGTGATGGTGACGGTGAACAAGACTGTTATGAATGTGATGGAGAAGGTGATATTGACTGCTCAGACTGTGGTGGTTCAGGACAGATAGACGGTGAAGAAGGAGAAGAAGATTGTGAAACTTGTGGAGCTTCAGGTAAGGTTAAGTGTGAAGATTGTAGTGGTGGTAAAGTAGAGTGTAGTAATTGTGATGGAGATGGAAGAGTTGAGTGTAGTAATTGTGATGGAAACGGTGATGTAGATTGTTATGAGTGTAACTAAATGCCTAAATCTTTCAACTTCTTAAATCTATTAATAGACTTAATACATTTAGAATAATTGTAACTACTACAGTTATAAATCTGAACACAATAATCATCTATAATTTTATCACAGGTATTCCAATTAACAAATTCAGAATCTGGTATAAGTAATTCACAAATTTCTTTGGATTTTTGGCGCTCTTTATCTCTAGCCTGAGCAGCAAATTCATAATTTTGTATTTTTATAAATTTAACTTTTTCAGACCTAAGATTAAGAAAATCAATTATTAAGTCATCAACTTGCATAATCTAAACTTACTTCTTCAATAGAAGAAAAGACCTCTTTATTAATCTTTAAGATTCTATCAAACATCTCTTGATTTAAGATAGCATGATGCACTACAAAAATATTAATATTGTAATCATTTGCAAATGACTTTAGTAATGCCAAAATAGAGTCAATCCCTTCAATATCTATTGATGAAAACACCTCATCTAAAAATAAAATATTGATATGTCTTTTAGTTCTAATAAGTTTTAAGTAGGCAATAAGAATACTGATATTAACCTTCTTAGTTTCTCCAGTTGATAATGAATCATGTTCAATCGGTGAACCAAGTTGTCTAATCTCAGCAGTAAAAGTCTCATCTAATTTTACATCAAATGGCAACATCATCTTCTTAATATTCTCAGATATGAAGTGATTAATTGGTTTAATAATACCAGAAATGATAGACTTCTTTACACCGTCTTCTCCAAAAATTCGGTTTAGTTCTTTATAGTAAAGTTCTTTTTCTTTACAAACAGTAATATTCTCAGAACTGACTAATTTCTTTTCTTCAAGTTCATCAATAGTATTTTGAAACTCTTGAACATTTACAGATGGTGCTGGATTAGTAGGAACTTGTTGTGACTCTTTTTTATTTTGAAGTTTATCAATTTCAGATTTGTAATTTCTAAGTAAGAAGTTCAAGTCATTGAAAGCATTAGTTGTTGTTTCAGAAAGACCTTTTAATTTAGTTTGTCTCTCTTTTACTTTACTAATGTTTTCTTCAATTTCGGTTTTGATACTCTCAAAACTTGTTTTCTTATCAACTAAGGCAATTCTTAGATTAGAAAAGTGGTCAGAATTAAAGTCTGTTCTACAAGTGGGGCATTTTCCTGAATCATATAAGTCAATTTCGCGTTGTACATTCTTAATATCATTTTGCGTATTAAGATATTGCTTTTTCTCAGTATCAAGTTCTTCATTGAGTTCATTTTCTTTTTGTTTAATTTTTTCAAGTTTTTCTTTTAGTGTCTTGTAGTCATCTTTTTTAGAGTTCATATCCTCGGTTATTCTATCAATCTCTGACTGAATATCCTCTTTCTCTCTTTCAAGTGCTAACTGAGCTTCTTGTCTTTCTCTTTCTAAAGCCTTTTCAATAGACTTCTTAATAGAAGAAATTGAATCATCTAAAGTCCTAATCTCAGCATCAAATGATGCGGCTCTTACTTTGTTGTTTTTAGCTATATCTTTGAGAATAGTATTTAAGATGTTTATAACTTCTAAGTTAAACAACTTATCAAGAAGAAGTTGTTTTTCTTCATTTGATAATGATATAAAGTTTTTGAAGTCATTGATAGACATAGAGATAAATGATTTGAAAGTTTCAATATCCATACCGATATAACTTTCAATTTTTTCATCTATATTAGATTTACCTGCTCTCTCATTAAGGACACCGTTTTCCCATAGTTCAAGAACACTTGGTGAAATACCTCTTTTAATTTCAACTTCTGTTCCAGAAGAAACAAACTTGATTCTATTAAGAAGCTCACCGTTGATTCTGTTTGGAAGTGTAGAAAGTGTGGCCCATCTTTTTTTTCTACCTCTTACTTTACCATAAAGAGTGTAGTCAAATGAATCAAGTAAAGATGATTTACCAGCTCCATTGTTTCCGACAAGAAGAATTAATTCTCCTTTTTCAGTATTAAGTTTTAAGATTTGTTCGTTGTTACCATAAGATTTGAATCCTCTAATTCCCAGTTCACTAATAAGCATTAAATAAAGATTATTTTTTAATTATATTAAATAATCCGTATTTGGTTTACTCAGCAGTTTGAATATCTGAATCATCTACATCTTCTGCCTCTTTAGACTTTAGATTTGAGGCATCATATTTAGAAACATCAATATCATCTAGTTTATTGATTATTTCATCATACGGAACTACTCTTTTAAGAATTGATATAAGTAAATCTCTATAACCAGGATAAAATTCAATTGGATGACCTAAGTCTTCTTCAATGCTCTCATCAACAGTAAGAGCCAACATTTTATCAGAGTAGTATATTGTTCCTTCAGTGAAGGTATCTTTGTAAGAAATTGAAAGAAGCACTAAAACACCATTATCATATTTACCTAAGTAATCAATAATATCAGCTTTAATTAAATCGGTATTTTGGTTATTATCCATTTATAATTTGGTCAATTTTTTCATCTCTACTATCAACTAAATATCCACCACTTTTAAGTGTCAAAAATATAGATTGTGCTATAGAATCTCTACCATCCTGGAATAAATGTAGCATATCTAAATAATATCTATGAATCTGTTCTTTTTCTTCTTTTGTAGGTAGGTCATTTACTTTTTGTAAATCTAAATAGTATTGTTCTACTTTCATAGTAAATTATAATTTTTCATCAATAACAAATTCAAGCTTTTTGAATTTATCATCAGTATCAAAGAAAACTATTTCAACTTTATCTATATCAACAAATTCTTTAGATTTACCAGACTCGGTAACCATTACATCTTTCTTGTATACAATATCAACTCCTGGTTCTTCACCTAAGAACTTTCGCATATCTTCTTTAATCTGAGATAGTTTCCAATTATCTCTTTTGAAGTCTATTTTTGAGATATATTCTCTTATTGCATTTTCTTTCAATGAACTCATATATTGATACTATTTTTTTATTATATATTAAATAGCGAGTTTGGTTTAAAAAAGTCTACCTGTGTCTAAGTAGTATGTGTTGTTAGTAGTAATTAGCTCAATCATATCATGTGATTGTCTACATCTATCACCAAAAGATTTGACTTCTTCAGGTGATAAGTCAAACCACTCACCATTAACTTTTTTTGATTTGAAAAATCTGTGTAATTGAGATTCTATTTTAGTACCCCATTTAGACTTGAATGATTCTACAAGATAAATATCTGAACCATTTCCTGTTTTAATCTCTTTGATTCTTTTCTCTATTGGTCTTCTTGTATATCCTATCTTATATAGTCTTCTACCTTCAAACTCAGAACAGATTAAATAAACATTATAAATCATATAGGGTATATATTACCCCATCATGATTCTCTA
>JACCDZ011483782.1_pt1 | contig 49384 bp, 40 predicted proteins | sample 7449551 | NCBI WGS metagenome assembly JACCDZ01 (sample SAMN15323452, study PRJNA562643) | freshwater metagenome | isolation source: river surface water | place: USA:Blue River Watershed | collected 2017-08-18
ATTCGTATCTAAGAAACCATCGATGCGGGTACAAACGCCAAAACCTAAGTCCTCAAAAGCTTGTTTTACCTGCGCTTGAATCACTTGTAGGTGAGCAAGGCTCGCGTGCATCGGGATGCGTTTACGCGTTAATTTGGATTTGTATTTGGCATTAAAATCAAATACTTCTACCGATTCATCGATGACGATTTCGGTAGGAGGTAGGGCCACAGCTTGTCCGGCTGGGGTTTGGATGACGCCGCAGCTAAATTCGTTTCCATTCACGAAAGACTCTAATAAGATGGCATCTTCTGAGTGAATCGATTGAATGCTTGCTTTTGTGACCGTATGCGTGAAGTATTCTCGGAGGGCTTCTAATAAGTTAGCTGGATGATGGTACACCTGTTTTTGGAACACGACTGGGAAACCAATTCCCTCGTCTAGGTTGACCATTTTTTGTAATAAAGCTACTTGCGCCTCATCGTCTAATGTAATCCACTCCTCGCGGTAAATTTCCTCGATGAAAAGACATTTTTTGATGGCTTTATCAAAAACCTCGAGTGAATCTTCCTTCACGAAAGCAAGACCGATGGAGGATCCTTGGTGAGGAGCTTTGGCTACAAAAGGGATACCGATTTCTTTTTTTACTTGCTCGAAAAGAGTTTCACGGCCGTATTTGTTGTAATCGTCGCGTTGTAAAACGAAAAATTTCTTTTCTAAACCAACGGACTTCTTCAGCCATTCATTTTGTTTGGCTTTATCAATACCAATAGCCGATCCTAGTACACTAGGTCCCGAATAAGGAATGTTGTACCACTCTAATAGTCCCTGAATACTGCCGTCCTCTGCACCTGGACCGTGCATCGCGATGAAGGCAAAGTCAAAGTGTTTCGCAAAATCAGCTGGCTGAATAATTGTGCCGACTTCTTTTAACAGAGCGGCAGCATCCGCATCTGGCAAAGATTCGATGTAGACGTTGAAAGGAGCTGTTTGTAAGCGTTTAGGTGGGTAAAATGAACGAATCGATTCCTCGAAAATGAGCTCTTCCTTGATCAAGATGAAATGGCCTAGGCTATCCACGAAAACGGGGATAGGCTGAAACAAAGCCTTGTTCAGGTGGGCCATCGCTGTTTTACCCCCTAAAAAACTGATCTCCCGTTCACGTGCGGGGCCACCAAAAAATATTCCTATCCGCATCATATGCCTATTAGGGTTTTACTTCTTCTACTGCTGTAATTTCTGGGACATCTCTGCGGATGGCCTCTTCAACCCCTGCTCTGAAAGTCATAGCTGACATATTGCAAGATTGACAATTACCTGTTAGGGCTAATTTAAGCACATTTTCAGGAGTGATTTCGACAATTTCTACATTGCCTCCATCGGCCACTAAATAGGGTCTTATGCTATCTAACGCGGTTTGAATGCGATTATGTAGTGGGTGGTTTTCCATATTAAGAGGCTTGATTCGCGTTAGAAATGGCTACTTGCTGGGCTAAATTAGCTGCGATACTGGCAAACGCATCGGCGCTAGGGCCTTCACTCGAGGCGATGGGTTTACCTTCGTCACCTGCTTCGCGAATCGCTTGAATTAAAGGAACCTCACCTAAGAAAGGAACCGCGTATTTCTCGGCTAATTGCTTACCGCCATCTTTACCAAACAAATAATATTTGTTTTCGGGCAATTCAGCTGGAGTGAAATAAGCCATATTTTCAACTAAACCTAACAAAGGAACATTGATTCCCGCTTGCTTGAAGAAGGCTAAGCCTTTCGTGGCATCGGATAATGCGACTTTTTGAGGAGTCGTCACGATTACCGCACCGGTTAATTTGATTAATTGAACTAAAGTTAAGTGGATATCTGATGTTCCTGGAGGAAGGTCGATTAATAAATAGTCTAATTCATCCCAGTTCGTATCCCCAAAAAACTGACGCAAAGCCTGCGTCATCATAGGTCCTCTCCAAGGCACAGGACTTTCTGTAGGAGCTAAAAAGCCCATTGAGATCATCTTGATGCCATATTGCATGATCGGTTGAATGCGATTCTTGCCGTCAACTTCGGTTACTAAAGGTTGTAAATCTTCTGCTCCAAACATCACCGGAATCGAAGGTCCAGAAATATCTGCATCTAAAATGCCCACTTTCGCTCCGGCATTTTTCAAGGCCATCGCTAAGTTTGCTGTTACGGTAGATTTTCCTACGCCACCCTTACCGGATGCCACCGCAATCACGTTTTTAACGCCAGGAATAAGGGGGTCTTTAGAGGTCAAAGTGGTTACTTCGGCCGTCATGTTAATCACGATTTTCAGGTCTGGATGCACTAGGTTGTGAATCGCGTCCTCGCAATCTTTTCTGATCTTCTCTTTTAGTGGACAGGCAGGTGTCGTTAAAACGACCGTAAAGCGAACTTCGCCCACGCCTAATTCCACGTCCTTAATCATATTCAAGGTCACTAAATCTTTCTTCAGATCTGGCTCTTGAACGGTGCTCAGGGCACCTAAAATAATCTCTTTGCTTACGCTTAATTCTCCCATGAATCTCTTTTCCTTTTCAAACCTCAAATATACGTGTTTTTTATTTCATGCGCGACGTATTCGGCGATTTTGCACGTATCAATTTCTTGGTATTTTTCGGTATTTAATTCTGCTAATAATACTTCTAAAACACGTCGGTGGTCGATTAATTTAGCCGGGTGAGGTTTGTGTGCCAAAGTCCGGTAAATCGAATCCCACCTCTTCCTAATTGACTGTAGTTCTGGGTCGAAATAAGTCGAAACAAATCGCTCCCAAATATAATCCTGCGCCTGCTGGTTCGGATGGATCATATCTGCCTCATAGAAGCGGTAATCACGCAATTCGTCCAGCATAATTTCGTAGGCTGGAAAGTAGTGGACATTCTCGAATTGTTTAGAAATAATGTCTGCCGCTACGCGCAAAGTAGATTTAGAAACCTGATTCTCCTGCATACCGTCTTTGGTATGGCGAACAGGTGAGACCGTTAAAACGACTTGCGTCGTAGATGGGAGAGTGGAGAGTAGAGAGCAAAAATTGGAAACTATCTCATCCACCGTTGATAATCGTTTTTCAAAACGATCCGCCGGCATCTTGTGGCAGTTTGCCACCGTTTTATTTAGATGTTTGTCAAAATAACTAAATGAAGTTCCCCAGGTAAGGATTAAAAAGTCTGCTGAGGTCTTAAAATCCATGACCTCCGTTGCCACTGATCGAATATCTTCTACTAAGTCCGCTGAGGAGTTCGAAGTAAACACCGAATGGTAATCTGGGTGAAAAAAATACCCTCCGTGTTCATACAAATCTTCCGAAACCTCCCCCGTTAAAGCCCTAGTAATCGCAAAAGGATGGAATAAGGTGCCAAAAGGCTGCGTCATTACCTCCAGCGGCAATTTACTCAAACGCGAACCCATCGAGGCTGCAAAACAAGAACCCATCGCCAGCACCCTACTCCTGTGATTCAAGAGTGAAGGTGCTGGTGGAATGGGAAATGTCGTGGTTAATTGCATTATTTTACAGAAGTCGCCCAAGTGTTCATTTTGGTTTCCAAAACGTCTAAAGGCATATTTCCATCCTTCAATAGTTCGTCGTGGAAATCCGATAACTTGAATTTAGGGCCCATTTCTTTCGTTAAGCGCTCGCGAATCTCGCGGATTTTCAAGGCGCCGATTTTATAACTCAATGCTTGCGCTGGAATGGCCATATAACGTTCGATTTCAGCGATCGTGCCTTCCTCACTTAAAGGCTCATTATCCATCATGTAGTTGATGGCTTCTTCCCGTGTCATGTTTTTCGAGTGCATACCCGCATCGACCACTAATCTGATCGCCCGGTGCATTTCATCCCCTAAGGCTCCCATATATTGGTATGGATCCTTGTAAAGACCTAATTCCTTGCCTAAACTTTCGGTATATAATGCCCAGCCTTCTGCATAAGCAGAGTTGCCTCCGAATCGGCGGAATTTGGGTAAATCAGCGTTTTCTTGTTGTAAGCTAATTTGGTAATGGTGTCCAGGAATCGCTTCATGTAAGAATAAACTTTCCATTCCAGAGGTGAAATTGAATTTTTTAGCGTCCAAAATAGGTACATAAAAGATCCCTGGACGTGTTCCGTCTTCTGATCCTTGGAAGTATTCTGCAGATGCAGAGGCGGCGCGGAAAGCTTCGGTTTGGCGAATTTCAAAAGGCGTTTTAGGTACGCGACCAAACATCGTCTTTAATGACGGTTCCATCTTCTTATGAATGGCATGGAATGCGGCTAAAACCTCTGCTGGTGTCTTGTAGGGGTAGAATTTCGGGTCAGTCTTCATGTGTGTGAAGAATTCCGCTAACGTTCCTTTGAAGCCCACCGCGTTTTTCGTTTTCTCCATCTCGGTACGAATACGTTTTACTTCGCTTAAGCCGGTTTGGTAGATTTCGTCTGCTGGTTTGTCCGTAGTAGTTAAGACACGAATTAAGTATTGGTAGTACGCTGCACCATTTTTCAAGGCACTAATTCCCGTGCTAGTACGCGCCTTCGGCAAATATTCGTCCTGTAAAAAAGTAGCTAAACGAGCATAAGCCGGAAGAATTTCGTTTTGAATCGCCGCCGTGTATTCGGCTGTAAAACGCTTTTTGTCAGCTGCTGAGAAAGAGGCAGGAAATTGCTTTAAAGGTCCGTAGAAAGTGGATTCCTTGATGTCCTTCAAAGCGAAAGAGGTTAATTGAGGAATGATTTTGACGACCAAAGCCTTTGGCAATACATAATCCTCCTTCATTCCTCTACGGAAATAAACAATCGAAGAATCTAAATAGGCCACGCCTTTTTTCATTCGCTTAGCCCAGTTTTCATAATCCTTAACGGTCTTGAATGGCTGCATTACCTGGCCAGAGCCTAATTGCGCGAAAGTCAAGTGGAATCCATAGAATTGGTTCAATGGAGTCAAATTATCTGGATAGGTCAATCCCTCCAAGCCTAATTTGATGTCACGAGTCAATAAATCATAGGTGATTTGATCGTTCGCATTCAAATCATCCCGATGTAAGGCTGATAAAGAATTTTGGTATTTCTCTAAAACGGATTTCACTAGTGCGCGGTGGCTATCGGTGAAATCGATGTTTAACTGATCATTGTAGCGGTTATCACCGTTCGCAGTGGCTGCTCCGGGATTGAGTTTTAATTGCTCTTCATAGTAGTCTCCCACTATTTTAGCTAATTCGGTAGAGGGTTGATCTGACTTTTTACAAGAAAAAAAAGACAAAAGAAGGCATAAATAGAGGAGTTTTTTCATCGTTTATTTGCTGATTTTAAGGGCAATTTACGTAAATTGGTCTTTGCATTTATACCTAAGTTAAGAATTTATACATTAAATAAGTACTATGTCAGGATTGGGAGCGGAGCGCGCACGATTGCAATTGCGAAACGATAATAAAGGGTGGAAAAAATGGGGGCCTTATTTGACGGAGCGTCAATGGGGAACAGTGAGAGAGGATTATTCCGCCCATGGAAATGCCTGGGGGACGATAACCCACGATATGGCGCGTTCGAAAGCCTACCGTTGGGGAGAAGAGGGGATAGGGGGTATATCAGATAATAAACAACACGTTTGCTTTGCCTTTGCCTTTTGGAACCACCGAGATCACATTTTAAAAGAACGCTTTTTTGGATTAACGGGATCGGAATCGAACCACGGAGAGGATGTTAAAGAACTCTATTATTACCAAGATTCGACGCCTACGCATTCCTACCAAAAAATGCTGTACAAGTATCCTCAGCACACATTTCCCTACCAAAAACTGATTGATGAATCTAAAAAGCGAAATCGCCAGGAGCCAGAATATGAGCTGTTAGATACGGGAGTTTTTGATGCGAACGAATACTTCGATATTTCGATCGAATATGCGAAAGCGGACGAACAAGATATTTTGATTAAAGTAACCGTAGAAAACCGCTCGAAAGTGGCGGCGCCTATCACGGTTTTGCCTACCATTTGGTACCGAAATACGTGGTGCTGGGGTTACGAGAAATACAATTACAAACCACTGCTAACGGGGGTGGGAAATTCATTTATTGAAGTCGATCACCGCGTGGTAGGGCGTTTTAAATTGTATGCAGAGGATGCGGATGAATTTCTTTTCTGTGATAATGAGACGAATTTTCAGCGTTTGCACCACTCGGATAACCTCTCGCATTTTACAAAAGATGGGATTAACGATTACATCGTAAACAAACAAAAACACGCCGTTAACCCGAACCACATTGGGACGAAGGCCTCGGTAAAATACACAGACAAGATTCCGGCAGGAGGAAAGAAAGTGTATCGCCTGCGTTTGAGTAATGTGACACAGCGCGAGCCATTCGCGGATTTTGATCAAGTTTTCGAAGATCGCATCATCGATGCGGATCAATTCTATGCGGAATTGCAGAAAGGAATTGAGGATGATAATTTACGTTCTCTGCAGCGCCAAGCCTATGCTGGGATGCTGTGGACGAAACAATGGTATTATTATAATGTATTCGAGTGGATTAAAGGTGATCCATCAATGCCGAAGCCAGATGCGAGCCGGAAAAATGGTCGAAATAGCACCTGGAGGCACATGTATGCGGCGAACATTTTGTCGATGCCGGATAAATGGGAGTACCCGTGGTTTGCGGCTTGGGATTTAGCGTTCCATACTTTGCCTTTGGCCAGATTAGATCCTGATTTTGCCAAAAGACAGCTAGCCGTTATCCTCCGCGAATATTACATGCACCCGAACGGCCAAATCCCGGCCTACGAATGGTCCTTCTCCGACGTCAATCCGCCGGTACACGCCTGGGCAACCTGGAAGGTCTACGAGATCGATAAGGAAATGAATGGAGGAAAAGGGGACGTCATCTTTTTAGAGCGTATTTTCCACAAACTATTATTGAATTTCACTTGGTGGGTGAACTTGAAAGATGAGGGAGGGAATAACATTTTTGGGGGAGGATTCCTTGGAATGGATAATATCGGGGTGTTCGACCGTTCCGCTGAATTACCTACAGGGGGCCACCTAGAGCAGGCAGATGGAACGGGTTGGATGGCAATGTACAGCTTAAATATGCTGCGTATCGCCTGCGAAATCGCGCTAGAAAATCCCGTTTACCAAGATATGGCCTCGAAATTCTTCGAACACTTCTTGCACATTGCCGGGGCGATGCAATCGATTGGTGGAGACAAGTTGAATCTTTGGGACGAAGATGACCAATTCTATTATGACATGCTACATAAAGAAGATGGGTCGGCAGAGTTATTAAAGGTGCGTTCCATGGTGGGATTGATTCCTCTTTTTGCCGTGGAAACCTTGACTTCAGAGATGCTGGAAAAATTACCGGCCTTTAAACGCCGCGTGGAATGGGTATTAAATAACCGTCCAGACTTAGCCAACTTGATTTCACGTTGGTACGAACCAGGTAAAGGGGAGACACGTTTACTGTCGATCTTGCGTGGTCACCGGATGAAGATGATTATGAAAAGGATGTTCGATGAGACGGAATTCTTATCTGATTTTGGCATTCGTTCCTTGTCTAAATTCCACAAAGAGAATCCCTATAAATTTGCCTATGAGGGAGGTACGCTGCAAGTTGATTATACGCCTGCAGAGTCTACGGGCGATATGTTTGGCGGAAATTCGAACTGGCGTGGGCCCATCTGGTTCCCTATGAACTACTTGATTTTGGACTCCTTATCGAAGTTCTCTGACTATTATGGTTCAGACTACGAGGTAGAATTCCCAACGAATTCGGGTGAAATGATGAATATCAAAGACGCCGCTCGCGGAGTTTCGGAACGCTTATTAGCGATGTTTGTGCCGGATAAAGACGGGAAAACGCCGATGTATGGCGAATACGATAAATTCCAAGATCCTCATTTTAAAGACTCACATCTCTTCTTCGAATATTTCGACGGAGATACAGGAAAAGGATTAGGCGCGAACCACCAAACCGGTTGGACGGGCTTGATCTCCGAAATAATTAGACAATTACATGGCAAAAACTAGTCCAGAAGAGAATTTTGCGGCCTTAGGCCTGACACTTCCACCCGCTCCTAAACCTTTAGGCGTATACAAACCGGGTTTACAGGTAGATCATTTCTACTATGTTTCAGGCCATGGCACGGTGCAGACGGATGGTTCTTTGATCATCGGTCGGATCGGAAAAGACTTAGATATCGAAGAAGGCAAATTAGCGGCGCGCCAGGTGGGTTTAGCGATTTTGGCCACCTTAAAAGCGCAGTTAGGCTCTTTAAATCGAATCAAACGCGTCATCAAAGTATTAGGAATGGTCAATGCCACAGACGATTTCTTGCGTCATCCGTACGTCATCAACGGATGTAGCGAATTATTCGCCCAGGTCTGGGGAGAAGAAAATGGCATAGGCGTTCGTTCCGCAGTGGGAATGGGGACTTTACCTGATAATATTCCGGTAGAAATCGAAGCAGTTTTTGAACTGAACGACTAAGCAGAAACTTCTAGCATCGCTTTCAAGGCCTTGTAGGCAGGAACGCGCGTTGCTTCTGGTAAATTGATTTCCGGCAACTCGTAATACAAGGCGTTATACAATTTCTCCAGCGTATTCATCTTCATATACGGACACTCACTGCAAGCGCAGGTGTTTTGCTCGTTTGCTGGAGCTGGAATCAAGTGCTTGTGTGGAACGGATTGCTTCATCTTGTGCAAGATGCCCGCCTCGGTAGCTACGATGAAAGTCGAATTAGGCGACGTTTCCACGAATTTCAACAGGGCCGTCGTCGAGCCCACATAATCCGCTTCTTTCAAGATCACTTCCTTGCATTCCGGGTGCGCGATTAATAACGCTTCAGGATATTCTTGCTTCAATACGGCTAATTTCTCTAATGAAATGTCGATGTGCACCATGCAGGCGCCTTCCCAAAGAATCAATTCACGTCCCGTCTTGTGTGCGACATAGCGACCTAAGTTCGCGTCTGGAGCAAAGATGATTTCGCGATCAGCGGGAATCGATTCCACGATTTGAACCGCATTCGAAGAAGTACAAATGATATCGGTCATCGCCTTGATATCGGCTGAACAGTTGATATAAGAAACCACCACAGCATTCGGGTGTTTGGCTTTCAATGCCGCAAATTCAGCTACTGGAACTGAGTCAGCTAGTGAACAACCTGCGTTAAAGTCAGGTACCACCACTTTTTTCGTGGGATTTAAGATTTTCGCCGTTTCGCCCATGAAATGAACACCACAGAAGACGATTAAATCCGCCTCTGTTTTCTCAGCTGCCTGGGATAAACCTAAGCTATCGCCTACGTAATCCGCCAGTTCTTGGATTTCACCATCCACATAGTAGTGTGCCAAAATCACCGCATTTTTCTCCTTCTTTAGTCGTTGGATTTCGGTGATGAGTTCGACTCCTTTAGGGGTAGAACGGGCAATGTAGCCCACTGAGGTTGCTTCTTCCTGTAAATTCATTTCGCTTTTAGGCTTAAATCTAAACTCTTTACTTGGTGGGTTAATGCCCCCACGGAAATATAATCGACACCCGTTTCGCCATAGGCGCGGAGTGTTTTTTCTGTAATTCCACCAGAAGCCTCGGTAATGAAGCGTCCGTTAATTTTGCGAATCGCATCGCGGAGGCGATCGGGCGTAAAATTGTCCAACATGATGCGCTGAATTCCTCCGATGGCCATCACTTCGTCTAATTCTGTCTCGTTTCGTACTTCAATTTCAATCGCTAAAGGCTTTTCGAGTGTCTTATTGTAGCTGAATGCTTTTTCTAAAGCTTGCTTAATTCCCCCCGCAAAGTCCACGTGATTATCTTTTATTAAGATCATATCGAATAAGCCATACCGGTGATTAACCGCTCCACCTATCTTACAGGCCCATTTTTCTGCCAAACGGAAGTTAGGAGTTGTCTTTCTCGTATCTAACAATTTCGCGCGTGTGCCATCTAGGATGTTAACTAAAGAGCGTGTGTAAGTCGCAATCCCGGACATTCGTTGCATGCAATTCAATACTAAACGCTCCGCTTTCAATATCGATTGGGAGGATCCACTGACCTCTAAAACTACTTGTCCTGGTTCGATCCAGGTTCCATCCGGAATGAATACCTTCACTTGTAATGCAGGATCTACTTCCTTGAAAATAGCGACAGAAAGTTCTACTCCAGCCAAAACTCCCCGGTCCTTTACTTTTAGTTCCGCCGTTCCTTTCGCATCCGCTGGGACCGTAGAAAGCGAGGTATGGTCGCCGTCACCCACATCTTCCCGAAGGGCCGATTGGATGAATGCTTGAACGTAGGAAGGGTCTTCGTAGTTGAACATGCGTCTATTTTACGCCCTAAAATTACGAAAATTACCCGGAGAATTGATTTCTGCGAAAAATATCCTATTTTTGCTACCTACAATGCAAAAGAAGGTTAAAATATCCCATCTCATCCTGTTTATCCCCGTGCTTTTTTGGCTCGTGGCTAAGCCTATTTCCCTGTTCGCAGTGGAGACAGATGCAGTAAAGACGGAGAAGACTTCTAAGCACACGATTGTCAAGGCGGAACAGCACGTTTATCAATCTGCTACCACTCTACAACTCGATTTTCCTCAAGATTGGAACTTCAGCAGCCCTACCGAAATCTTCGTTGCGCGCTCGATGCAAGCCATTAAATTGCCTGCATTCACTCATCGCACGCAATTCTTACGAATTTTATTTACCCAATTTATAGCCACTCTGGCGCCGTGAGAAAACAGTAATCAGTAGTCAGTAATCAGTAAGCCAGTAAACAGTAGTCAGTAGACTGTGCTGAGGAACCATCTACCGCTCACCATTTACCATTCACAATTTTTCATTTACCATTAACCATTTAAGTTATGCGTTACAAAAGTGCCATTATTTGGCTGTCTACGATTATTTCAGCCTTATGTATTTTCTTCCTTTCGTTTACGTGGAAGTCTAATCAATTAAAAGAACAAGCTATCCAATATGCTACGACGGCAGATGGCAAAGTAGATGCAGCGAAGCGTTTACATTTCATTGATTCCCTTTGGAAACAACCTGTATATATCGGATATACCTTACAAGAAGTGACTCAGTATGCTTTGCAAAAAGGTCTTGACTTAGAAGGTGGTTTGCATGCGGTTTTAGAGGTTTCTCCAGCAGAAATCTTGCGTGCTTTATCAGGTAAGTCAAACGATCCAGCATTCGAGAAAGCATTAGCAGCGGCAGGTGCGGCGCAAGCGACTTCGACGAAATCGTTTAACGAATTGTTCTACGAAGAATTCGCGAAGGCAGCTCCTAACCAAACTTTGGCATCCGTATTCGCTAATTCAGTGAACCGCGGTAAAATCTCGTCTACTTCAACTGATTCACAAGTTCAGAAAGTAATCGATGCAGAAATCGACGGTGCGGTAGATCGCGTTTACAAGATCATCCAAGCGCGTATCGATAAATTCGGTGTAGCTAACCCGAACATCCAACGTCTTCCAGGTACTAACCGCATCCAGGTTGAATTACCGGGTGTAGAGAATCCAGAGCGTGCACGTAAATTATTATCAGGTGCAGCGAAATTAGAATTCGTAGAGTGTTATGAATTGAACGAATATGGCGGAGGCTTAAATGCGTTAGGCGCATTATTAGATAGAGAAGCGAAAGCTCCAGTAGCAACTGCACCAGCAGCGGCTCCGGCGACGAAGGATACGGCGGCTAATGCTTTGGCAAACAAATTAGCAGCAGCTCCTGCGACGAAGGATTCTGGAAAAGCAAAAGCAGATACGTCTGCAGGTTCTGCTTTAACGAAATTATTCTTGCCTTTAGGAAACAACATCGGTGTGTATGTAAAGGATACGGCTCGTGTAAATGCATTATTTGCTCGTGCAGAAGTGAAAGCAATGTTCCCTGCGAACTTAACGTTTGCTTGGGCAGCGAAAGGAATTCCAGCTAAGAATGGCGATGAGATCCTTTCTTTAGAGGCTCTGAAAAAAGCAGAGGGTCAATCAGCTCCATTAGAAGGTGATGTGATCACGGATGCAGCACAAGATTTTGATCAAGCAGGTCGTGCGGAAGTAACGATGGCGATGAACGGAACGGGTGCACGTATTTGGAAAAACTTAACAGGTGCAAACATCGGACGTCGTATCGCGATCGTTTTAGATGGTTACGTGTATTCTGCTCCAGTCATTAACGGTGAGATTCCAGGTGGTCGTTCTTCGATCTCAGGAAGCTTTACAGTAGAAGAGGCAAAAGATTTAGCGAACGTCTTGAAAGCAGGTAAATTACCAGCTCCTACGCGTATTGTGGAAGATGCGTTTATCGGTCCTTCTTTAGGTGCTGAGGCGATTAACCAAGGATATATGTCTATGGGCTTAGGTTTATTATTAGTGATCGTGTTTATGATTGGTTACTATGGAACTCCAGGTTGGATGGCGAACTTAGCCTTGTTCTTTAACGTCTTCTTTATCGCAGGTGTTTTAGTCCAAATCCAAGCAGCGTTAACCCTTCCAGGTATCGCAGGTATCGTGTTAACGTTAGGTATGGCGGTCGATGCGAACGTATTGATCAACGAGCGTATCCGCGAGGAATTACACAAAGGGAAGGGCTTGTTAGATGCGATTAACGTAGGTTACGAGAAAGCGTTAAGTGCGATTTTAGATGGTAACATCACGACGGTATTGATCGGTGTGATCTTAATTATTTTCGGTTCCGGTTCTGTAAAAGGTTTCGGAGTAACGCTTTGTATCGGTCTAGTGACGTCTGTCTTTACAGCGGTGTATATCTCTCATATCTTAGTGGATTGGATGGCGAAACGTGCGATTAAAGCAGGTAAGGAGAAAGAAATGACATTCGAAACATTCATCTCGCGTGATCTTTTCAAAGGAATGAACTTCGACTTTATCGGAAAGCGTAAGTATTCGTATTGGTTCTCTTGGTCATTAATCGCTATCGGAGCTATCGTGTTATTTATGCAAGGTGGTTTCAACCTAGGTGTGGATTTCAAAGGTGGTCGTTCATACGTAGTTGAGTTCAATCAAGCGGTACCGACAGACAAAGTGAAAGAAGCATTAGCGGATGATTTTGGTGGAAAAGGTGTGGAGGTGAAAACCTTTAACGGTCCTACGAAATTAAAAGTGACGACGTCTTACTTAGTGGAAGATGAGTCAATCACCGCTAATAATACGGTTCGTACGGCATTAGACAATGGATTGAAAGAATTTGCGGCTCAAGGTCCTAAGGTAGTTTCTACTTCCAAAGTAGGAGCAACCGTAGCTGATGATATTTTGACACAATCATTCGTGTCAATCTTCTACGCCTTGATCGCGATCTTTATCTACATCTTGATTCGTTTCCGTAAATGGCAATATTCATTAGGTGGTATTGTAGCCTTAGTTCACGATACGTTAGTGGTATTAGGAATGGTAGGTATCGTTCGTTTGTTTGGCTTCGAATTAGAAATCGACCAAGTATTTATCGCGGCGGTATTAACGGTGATTGGTTATTCAATTAATGATACCGTGGTAGTATTTGACCGTATCCGTGAGGAGATTGGTTTAGATGCTGACTTAGGTAATAAAGAATTGATGTTCAAAACGATCAACGAATCGATTAACCACACGATGTCTCGTACGGTCATGACAGCGACTACGGTATTCTTAGTAGTAACGGTGTTATTAATCTTCGGTGGAGACGTGTTAAGAGGTTTCTCTTTCGCGATGTTTATCGGGGTTGTGTTTGGTGCTTATTCGTCTATTTTCGTGGCGGCACCGATTGTGATTGACTTCGGAACTTCGAAGAAAGTAAAGAAATAATTTATTCTGCTGGTTGCTCGAAAGGGTGACCAGCATTTTTTTTGTATTTCATCCTAAAAACTAGAATTATGAATAACAGTATTTGGAGAAAAAAACCGATGCACATGTTTGAGCAAGACATGCAAAAAAGTGAGCTCAAGCGCGTATTAGGGAAATGGAGTTTAACGGCTATCGGTATCGGTGCGATTATTGGTGGTGGTGTTTTCGTATTAACAGGAACGGCAGCGCATTATCATGCGGGTCCTGCTTTAGCTTTATCATTCGTGATTGCGGGAATTGGCTGTATTTTCGCAGCGCTTTGCTACGCAGAGTTTGCGGCGATGTTACCGGTAGAAGGTAGCGCCTATGCGTACGCTTACGGAACGGTAGGTGAATTATTTGCTTGGATTATTGGTTGGGGATTGATCCTCGAATATGCGATGGGTGCGATGACGGTTGCCGTGAGTTGGTCTGGATACTTTAATAAGCTCCTCCATCTCTTTGGACTACATTTGCCTGAAAATTTAACGAATGACCCAGTTACTTTTGGTGGAGCTGCGGTGAATTTACCGGCTTTAATCATCGTTTGGTTTGTGACTTGGATTCTCGTTAAGGGGATCAAAGAAGCAGCGAGCGCGAACAACTTAATCGTTGTCTTGAAAGTGGCGGTAATCTTATTTGTGATTATCATGGGTGCGTTCTACATCGATGTAGCGAACTGGACTCCATTTATCCCGGAAGAGACTTTAGTAGAGCACGAAAGTGGTGAAATGCTTCCTGCGTATGGCTGGGGTGGTATCATCTCAGGAGCGTCAGCGATCTTCTTTGCGTATATTGGTTTTGATGCCGTTTCTACGCAAGCAGGCGAGGCAATCAACCCGAAGAAAGATATGCCTTTCGCAATTATCGCGTCTTTATTGATTTGTACGGTATTGTACATCGCGGTTTCATTAGTGTTAACCGGGATGATGAATTACAAAGATATCACGGGCGATGCCTTGAAAGCTCCAGTAGCTTTTGCTTTTGATCAAGCGGGTCAACCTTGGGCTGTGTTTATTATTACAGCAGCTGCGACAGCGGGTTTATTATCCGTTATGTTGGTGATGATGTTAGGTCAAACACGTGTGTTCTTAGGTATGGCGAAAGATGGTTTATTGCCAAAATTCTTCGCAGAAGTTCACCCGACTTTCAAAACACCTTATAAGTCAACGATCTTAGTAGGTGCTGTGGTTTCTTTAGTGGCAGGTTTTACACCGATTTCTTTATTAGGTGATATGACTAGCTTCGGTACTTTATTCGCCTTCACGATGGTTTGTTTAGCGGTATGGATTCTTCGTTTCAGAGATCCAAACCGTGACCGTCCTTTCAAAGTGTCTGGCTTAAATATCATTGCTCCACTAGGTATCTTAGTGAATACGTTCTTAATCTTGAACTTAGGCCGCACAGCGCAAATCTTTGCGATTGCGTGGTTATTGTTCGGATTAGTGGTTTACTTCTTATACGGTAGACCAAGATCATTACTGAATACGAGAGAGTAATTCTTTCAAAGAGAAGGAGCCGGGGCGAAAGCCCCGGCTTTTTTTTGCCCTTTTAATTCCCCCATTTTTGGCGTATTTTTGCACCTTGATTTTTTAATAAAGAACGAATGAGTCAGATAGTAACTGAAATTGCGAAACGCAGAACCTTTGGGATTATTTCTCACCCCGATGCTGGTAAAACCACATTGACGGAGAAATTGCTTCTCTTCGGGGGAGCGATCCAAACAGCCGGTGCCGTAAAATCGAATAAGATTAAGAAAGGCGCCACGTCTGACTTTATGGAGATCGAGCGTCAGCGTGGTATCTCGGTCGCGACATCCGTGATGACCTTCGAGTACAATCAATTAAAAATCAATATCCTGGATACACCGGGTCACAAGGACTTCGCTGAAGACACCTACCGTACATTGACGGCGGTGGATTCCGTTATCTTAGTCATTGACTGCGTGAAGGGTGTGGAGGAACAAACGGAGCGTCTGATGGAGGTTTGCCGCATGCGCAAGACTCCCGTGATCATCTTCATTAATAAGATGGACCGCGAAGGCCAAAACCCGTTCGACCTGTTGGACGAATTAGAACAAAAATTAGGCATCTCTGTGCGCCCATTGACTTGGCCGATTAATATGGGCCAAAACTTCAAAGGCGTATATAACCTCATGGAAAAATCGCTGAATTTGTTCTCAGCGAATAAGACCAAAATTGAAAAAGAAGTCGTCGCTGTCGACATCGATTCTGCTGAATTAGATACCCGCGTGGGAGAACGTGACGCGAATCAATTGCGTGAAGATGTCGAGCTAATTGACGGCGTTTACGAACCCTTCGATCGCAATGATTACCTGTCAGGTGATATCGCCCCTGTGTTCTTTGGCTCTGCTGTGAATAACTTCGGCGTTCAAGAATTATTAGATACCTTTACCCGCATCGCACCTTCTACGCAAGCGCGTGGAACGGATGTACGTACGGTGGAACCAGAGGAAAAGAAATTCACTGGATTTATCTTCAAAATCCACGCGAACTTAGACCCAAAACACCGCGACAGAATTGCTTTCTTACGCATCTGTTCAGGTACTTTCAAACGTAATACCTTTTACCAACACATCCGTTTAAAGAAGAACGTTCGTTTTGCCAACCCCTACAACTTTATGGCTCAAGACAAAGAGGTCATCGAAGAAGGTTTTCCAGGCGACGTAGTAGGTCTTTATGATACAGGTAACTTCAAAATTGGCGATACACTCACCGAAGGCGAAGTATTGAACTACCAAGGCATTCCATCCTTCTCCCCAGAAATCTTTAAGGAGTTGATTAACCTCGATCCGATGAAAGCTAAACAGCTCGAAAAAGGCATCGACCAATTAACCGACGAGGGAGTTGCCCAATTATTCTTGCAACCCCAATTAGGTAACCGCAAAATCGTAGGAACGGTAGGTGAACTTCAATATGAAGTAATCCAATACCGCCTAGAACACGAATACGGCGCCAAGTGTCGCTTCGACGGCATGTCTGTAACAAAAGCCTGCTGGATCACTTCAGAAGATCCCAAAAAGCTGCAAGAATTCGTCCGCTTAAAGGGCCAAAACATCGCCCAAGACAAAGACGGCAATTATGTCTTCTTAGCCGAATCAGATTGGATTCTACGCATGAATCAGACGAACAATCCGGAGATTGAATTCCACTTTACGAGTGAGTTTAAATTAGCATAAAAAAAGGGCCTCATATATGAGGCCCTTTTTTATGCTATTAGATTGTAGAGTAGAGAGTATAGATTAAAGCATAGAGCATAAAGCACAAAGAATAAAGAAGGTTGTTGCTTCGCAACGATTTATAAAATGTATTTTTCTGAAACATAAAAAAGGGGCTGAACATCAGCAAGAAGCTCTCTCCGAAGGAGATTCCACCATTATTCTTTGTGCTTTATTCTTTGTGCTTTCAATTTTATTTCAAACTCCTTGCTGGCTAAAGCAAGTCTTGCTAATATTTGCTCAGTTGTTAAATCTTTCATCTCAAGGCTGATTTTTGTTTTAATACGACGAAAAGTTTTCACTGAATCAAATCCTTCCTTTACTTGTAATTCCTTTTTCATAAGATTTCCCTTGGGGATTTAATTGGAATTTTAACGTAACCATAAGCTGAATTTACGTCATTATAGCCGGTAATTCTATCTGAGTTTACAATATGTTTAAAGTTCCAGCTCAAGAGTGCATCTACATTGTTTATTGTAGCAGTCGCGATATGAATGCAGTCATCTAAACTTGTATAGCCCACAACTTTGTGCTTAATATAATGACCTGCTAATTCGAGGCATTCCGGAGTTACTAAAATTTTCTGTTTGAATTCTAGTGGTATTTTTTCTACTAATTTACTTATTTGACTAGGGGCTAGAATCAATTCTTGTTCACATAAACTAGAGTAGATGCACAAAATTTCACCTTCTAATACGAGATCAAAAATTCGCATCGTTTCTTTTGAAAATTCAGGATCAAAAAAACCGCCAAATACGGAAGTGTCAAAATAATATCGCTGAATCATTTGAGGAATTAAATGTTCAGCAATGAAATCAAATTTTAATCGATGGGAATAGATTTAACTGATAATCTAGTTCAAATATCAATTTTATTATAAAATAGAAACCGTTAAAACATAAAGCACAAAGAATAAAGTTCGAATCTCCTGCGGAGATGATTGTTAGATTGTAGATTAGAGAGAATAGAGTATAGATTTAAAATCTACCATCTCTACTCTATAATCTATGCTCTATTCTCTCTAATCTATAATCTCTTACCTACACTAACCCTAAATCCCCCTGAATCACCCCCACCTTCTTCTGCAATTCTGCATATACGGTAAAGAAGTCTGCCGCAGAGGCTAAAGGAGCGTTAACAGAAACATAGAACTTAATCTTAGGTTCTGTGCCAGATGGACGAGCGGAAACTTTAGATCCGTCCGCTAGAATTAATTGAATTACATTAGAAGCTTCGATGCCTAAGCCTACTTTGATAGGTGTTGTTTCGCCAGTCAATAAGTCGGTTGAAACTAATCCTTCGTAGTCCAAAACGCGAACTGGCTTCGAACCTGCCACCGTGGCTGGGACGTTCGAGCGTAAGTTGATCATCATTTGTTTGATCTCCTCGGCGCCGGCTTTTCCTTTTTTGGTCAATGAAATAAGACCTTCGTAGTAGAAATTGTTTTCTACGTACATCTCAGCTAGGAAGTCGAAGAGCGATTTGCCCTGATCTTTCGCGTACGCCGTTAATTCCGCGATCATCGCGCAAGAGGCCACTGCGTCTTTATCGCGCACGGCATCGCCGATTAAATAGCCATAGGACTCTTCTCCGCCGCCTAGGAACTTTTCTTTTCCTTCTAATTCGCGGATGACTTGGGCGATGTATTTGAAACCGGTTAAGGTATTATAGCAAGGCACGCCTTTAGAGGCGCACATTTTGTCGATTAAATCGGTCGTTACGATGGTTTTCGCGGCGAACTCGTTGCCCTTTAAATCGGATACTTTTAATAAGTAATAGAGGATTAGGCTGGCCATTTGGTTCCCGTTTAATAGGGCCCATTCGCCGTCGGGGCTTTTCACAGCGGCTCCCACGCGATCTGCGTCGGGGTCTGTGGCGATGACGAGGTCGGCATCGATTTCTTTGGCCTTATTTAATGCCAAAGTCAAGGCTTCCTTCTCCTCCGGATTCGGATAAATCACCGTAGGGAAGTTTCCGTTAGGAATCGCTTGCTCTTCTACGACCGTCACCGCCTCAAATCCTAATAGGGCCAAAGCAGGTGGTACTAAGGTAATTCCCGTTCCGTGAATAGGGGAGAAGACGATTTTAAGGTCTTTTTGGCGTTTGATCACTTCCGGCTGGCGGCAGTTCTCAATGATAGTTTGTAAGTAGGCCTCGTCGATTGCGCTATCTAATAGGTGCAATAAAGCATCGTTTCCTTCGAATTTGATGTCCGCAATGCTCGTAATCGCGTTCACTTCTTTCACGATGTTCTTGTCGTGTGGGGCAACCACCTGAGATCCGTCAGACCAATAAGCCTTGTAGCCGTTGTATTCCTTCGGGTTATGCGATGCCGTAATCACTAATCCTGCTTGGCAGCCTAGATGGCGAACCGTGAAGGAAAGTTGTGGTGTGGGACGCAAAGCCGGGAATAAATAGACTTCGATGCCATTAGCGGTGAAAATATCCGCAGCGATGCGCGTGAATTCTGGCGAATTATTGCGAGAATCGTGCGCGATGGCTACTTTGATTTTTTGGCCTGGTAAAGACGCATTTAAGTAGTTTGCAAAGCCTTGAGTGGCAGCGCCTACCGTGTATTTGTTCATTCGATTCGAGCCTACACCCATCTCGCCGCGCATTCCACCTGTCCCAAATTCCAGGGATTTGTAGAATGAGTCCGTCAATGTCGTCTGGTCGCCTTTCGCGATCAAATCTTGGATGGTTGCCTTGGTTTCAGCGTCGTAAGGGCCTGAAAGCCATTGGTCAATTGTTTGTTGCGTGGTCGAATCTAAGGTCATATTATGCGGAAATTGTGCCAGTGAACACTTGTTTCGCTGGGCCGATCAAGAAAATATTGGTAAAACCGGTGATAGCATCGCCGTCGAAATTCACGGCTAATTCACCACCCAAAGTTTTGATTTTAATAGGAGTTTGTACGTTTTTGAATGTTTTGGCCACTAAAGCCGCCGCCGTCACGCCCGTACCACACGAATACGTTTCGTCTTCCACGCCGCGTTCGTACGTACGCACGAAGAGGGTTTGGTCATCTAATTTTTCAACGAAGTTTGCATTCGTACCATTCATAGGTTGGTATGCTTCGGAGTAGCGGATCGCTGCACCGGTATTTTTGACATCATAAAACTGCACCTGATTCGTAAAACGCACGAAATGGGGCGATCCCGTATTCGTAAAATAGTCATCATTGTGCTGCTCGATGCCCGGAACATCCATCATTTGCAAGGAGATGGTCTCTGGTGTAATATAGGCCAAATGGGGTCCATCTACCGCGATAAAGTGTGCTTTCTCGGTCACGATGCCTAAATCTGCCGCAAAGCGAACTAAACAGCGACCACCATTACCACACATCGTGCCCTCGGTTCCATCGGAATTATAATAAACCATTCGGAAATCATAGCCCTCAGCCTCTTGCAAGAGCATAAAGCCATCAGCCCCTATCCCAAAACGGCGGTGGCAAAGCAACGCAATCGCCTCTTGATCTAGGCCAAAAGTCTTAGCGCGGTCATCGACCACCACAAAATCATTTCCAGTTCCTTGGTATTTGTAAAAATGCATAAGGCAATTTAAGAAATTTGGCTTAAATATCGCTCCTTAATTATCTTAAGGTGGTGTTTTTCGTGGCCAGCAATCATCCATGCTAATGCGCGTGCACTGATCGATTTACCGTTTGCCTGGCCCATTTGGTTCCATTGCTTGCTGGAAAATGAGTTCAATAAAACTAAGGTCGCGACACGGGTAGCCTTGTATTGTGCTAAAATATCCATCCCTTCCTGCGTTTCGTATTCTGATGCCGCCTGGTACTCATTTTCGTCAAATCCTGGTAAGGCTGTTTTTTCGCCTCTGGATAGTGCCAAAACGCGGTATGAAAAGATTCTTTCCGTATCAACCATATGTCCTAATAAACCTTTCAGGCTCCACTTTCCTGCTGCATAGGCGAACTCTGCTTGACCTTTAGGTAAATTATCATACAAGTCGATGATTTCTTTGGACTGATTTTTCAATACTTCGAATAAATTTTCTTCTTTCTCAAAACTCAGATATTCAGCGAAATACGGAGCATTCGGGTATTCGTAGCTAGCAGGTAAATGCATATTTTCTTATTTTTTTACCCAAAGGTATTGTTTCAAAGCAGAAAATCCCTAATTTTGTGCCACCAATTACAAGATGGTCCGGTAGTTCAGTTGGTTAGAATACATGCCTGTCACGCATGGGGTCGCGGGTTCGAGTCCCGTCCGGACCGCCAACTAAGAGAAAAGCTTCAAAGAAATTTGAGGCTTTTTTGTTTTCAGCCCGGTGCTATATTACTAATAGCCCCATCTCCCTTAACTCTTCTGCGATTTCCCCCTCCCAGAAGTTTTGGAAATCACCTAAGCCTGCCTTCGAAAATGCCGCTTGGAATTCAGCAAAGATTCCTGTTTTTTCAGCGCCCAAGGATAAGTTGGGCAATACATCAATCAACCAAGCACCTAGTTTTCCCGAAACTTCTAATTCAACTTCTTCTTTCCCTAAACTGAATAATAAGTATTTTTTAGTCTTTGTAGGAACCGGTCCGAGCCAACAAATTTTTGCAGTGGGTTTAGGGAACGATTCTGAAGTAGGTGCTAGGATGCGCTTAATGTAGTTTTTAGGTATTTGCGTGCGGGGGATTTTGAAATCAAACCAATCCTGCAACGGCATGTCTAAACCGATGCCGTGCATATAATTGAATAAGGATTTCTTTAGGCCCTCACTAAATAAGGTATGGTCAGTTCCCGTTGGATCTGCATGCTCTAAATCGTTATTAGCAAATGTTCCTGGTTCAGGATTTAAGATTTGGATCTGATAAGCATCTGGATGTAGGCCTACTGGACTGTGAGCCGTAAGTGCAAATTGATGCCAAAATCCCGAATGCATCACTCCGTTCTCCACCAGCTGTCGTACTACTTCTAGCGAATCTACTGTCTCTTGTGCGGTTTGGGTAGGGAATCCATACATCAAATAGGCGTGTACTAAAATGCCGGCTTGTGTAAAATGATCCGCCACTTGCGCCATTTGGGCTACCGTTACGCCTTTATCAATTAGTGTTAGCAATCGATCCGAGGCTACCTCCAAACCACCTGAAACAGCGATACAGCCCGATCGAACGAGTAATTGGCATAAATCTTTGGTAAAACTCTTCTCAAAACGAATATTCGTCCACCAAACAACGGTCAAATCTCTTCGGATAATTTCGAGCGCCACATCGCGCATCAAGGCAGGCGGTGCAGCTTCATCCACAAAATGAAAACCATTGTTACCCGTTTGCTGAATCATCGCCTCAATACGATCGACCAGCATAGGTGCCGTCGTAGCCTCGTAGTCTTTGATATAGGATAAGGAGATGTCGCAGAACGTACATTTTCCCCAATAACAACCGTGCGCAAGAGTCAATTTATTCCATCTTCCATCGCTCCACAAACGGTGCATCGGATTCGCAATCTCAATGACCGATAAATAGGAATCCAAGGCTAAATCCGAATAATCTGGAATACCCACATCCTTTTGCTTCACATCGGAATCCTTCGATCCATTCAGGTAGGTGACGGTTCCTTCGATGCAACAAAACGTGCGTTTCAAATCCTTTAATTCACGTGTACCTTTTAAATGGTCTAGCAGATTCATCAAAGGCGTTTCCCCGTCATCCAGCGTGATAAAGTCCACAAATTCAAACACGCGTGGCTCTTGTAAAGAGCGTAATTCCGTATTCGCATAACCTCCACCAAAGGCTACTTTGATAGCAGGATGGTGTTTTTTAATCCACTGTCCACAACGCAAAGCACTGTATAAATTGCCTGGGAATGGTGCGGTGATGGCGACTAGATCAGGTTTTTCTGCCTCGATTTTAGCCTTTAATATATCTATTAGTAATTCATCGATGTAGGTCAGCGGGGCATTCAATGCCTGGTTTAACTCTTGAAAACTCGAGGCGGATCTGCCTAACCTCTCAGCATAGCGACTAAACCCAAAATGCGGATCCACCGCATCAATAATTAAATCAGAAATATCTTCTAAATAAAGCGTCGCTAAATGCCGCGCTTTATCCCGCACCCCCATGCTCCCGAAGGCCCATTCTAAATCTGAAACTTGTTGAAAGCGAGATGCTTCAGGCAAATAGTTTTGCTCAGCAATGACATGCGCAAGGGTGGGGTTTTTATCGTGTAAAAAGGAAATAACTGGGTCAATCGTGCGAATGTAGGACTGTTTCAGGCGTAGCATTCGTTGCCCATTTTCATTCCCTTTTTTGCCAGAACTTTCAATGTGCGCAAATAAGTCTTTTAATCCATTGGCGGAAAAAAGCTGCAATATGACTTCCAGGCCTAAGTCAGCCTGATAAGAGGCCAAACCTTTGGTATTCAAAAAACCTTTCAAATAAGCCGTCGCTGGGTAGGGCGTATTTAACTGGGTAAATGGAGGGGTAATGAAAAATACCTTGGGGTCTCTTGAGCTCATTTAGCTCAAAAGTACTTGAAAAGCGCTAAAAAGAAAAGGCTATCTATTGATAGCCTGCTTTCTTCTTTTCTCTTTTTTCTTCTTTTTTCTCCTTCGGAGTTTTCACGGCTTCTTTCTTTGCCGCCTTTTGGGAATTCATGCCTTTGGCCATCTTTTTGGGGTTTAGGCTGGCAAGGTCGGGAATTTATTTGAAATGTGGAATACCTAACCACTCTTTTATCACCTTTGCCGATTTCTCAAAGTCCTCATCAAGCATCAAATCATGCGAGCCTCCCTCGATGATTTCTAGTTTTGCGTTGTAGTGTTTTGAGGTTTGTTCAAATTCCTTTACTGTAATCAATCCATCAGTTGAACCTCCCACCACTAACATCGGAACGGTGCTTCGATGAAAGACCGGAATAAATAAGCCCAAATAAGCAAGGAACGATTCCGCGCACATGAAAGAGGCGAAATGAGAGGTTCCATTGAACATTAATTGCGGGTACTTTTTGAATCCGCCAAGCAGATTCAATTGAAGCAAATAGGGAATCAATCCTGGGTAGCGAAAGAGCGCTCGCAAGCTCGCTCTCAAAACCCCAGAAGGAGGAACCGAAGAAATCAAAATCGCCTTTTTACACCTCCTCGTTTTTAAAAAACGTTGCAGAATCATTCCTCCCATCGAATGACCGATGATGATAGGTGGTTGATCTAATTTTGCTACAGCTTGATGAAGGGCTTGAACATAGTCGTTTACGGAATAGGAAATGCGCTGAGTGCTTCCCGGCGTTTCGTGCCCAGGTAGATTCAGTGCGATGCATTCGTAACCTAGTTCTTGGAAATAGGGGACGAAATTTTCCTCCCAACACCAAGCGCCGTGACTCATACCGTGCACAAAAACGATCGTTTCTTTCATGAAACTGGGGTTTTGCTCACGTAGTTGTTAGGTAGATGTTTCTTAAGCTGCTTCACGAACAAATGAAAATCCACCGTGATCGTATGACGCGGGGTTTTGATTTGATTCAAGTGGGGATGTGTGACCTCTCTTTGGCATAATTCAGCGATGTTTTCTGGTCTTTTCCAAAGTCCCTTAATCGCTCTCGCCGCAATTTTACTCTGCAATTCAGAACCTGGCCAAATACATCCCAGCGGCTGGAACATGCCCACGAAAAATAAATTATCGTATTTCTCGTGCAACATTTTTAAATACAAAGGCACATCGCCCTCACTGTAATTCAGGAAGTCTTTTCTAAAGAAGGGATGTTCTAAAATATAGCCTGTGCAAGCGATGATCGTATCAAATTCTTCCACCGAGCCATCTGTAAAGTACACGTTTTTACCCTCAAAATGATCGATATCGGGTTTAGGAAACACTTTGCCATGCCTCACTTTATACAATAATTCCTCATTGATCGTAGGATGGGTAGCGGTGATGCTATGTTCTGGCTCAGGAAGGCCATAATTTTTATTAGACCCAGAGAATATTTTGACGGATAATTCAGACAAGAAAAATTTCAATTTGGTGGGTAGCCAAGCTAAACGAGAGGCAACCACATCACTCGGTTTTCCAAACAAAAACTTGGGCACGATCCGGTACCCTCTCCTCCAACTGATACTTGTCTTTTTGCTAACGCGACTAGTCTCCACCGCTACGTCACAAGCTGAATTTCCCCCACCAATCACTAAAATACGTTGATCGCGAAAATGTTCTGCTTTTTTGAATTCGTGTGAATGCATGAACTTACCGCTGAATTCCCCAGGATATTGAGGCATTCTAGGTAGCCAATGGTGCCCGTTGCAAACTACTAGGTGGGTAAATGTTTCTATTTTTTCAACTCCATTATGCTCCGTTTTTACCACCCAATTCTTCGCTTCGTCTAGTTCACAAGATTTCACTAACGTATTGAATTCAATGTGTGGATACAGATTGAAATGGGCGGAATAGCCTTGAAAATAACGTCTCAGTTGATCGTGAGAAGGATAGTCAGGCATTCCTTTTTCAAAGTCATCGAACGTAAAGTCCTCGTACTGCGATAAGGTTTTCGAACTAATTATGTGCGTCGTCTCAAAAACACTCGAGTGCCCCGTTTTCTCATTGTAGACCCAATTACCACCTACTTGGGTATTGAAATCATAACAAACAGCCTCGAGGCCTTGATCTACTAGGTTTTTCAATGCGGTGATTCCGGAAGGTCCAGCACCGATTACGCACACTTTTTGCATGGTTTAGAGAGTCTTTTTTCAAATATAGTAAAAAGACGAACTTGTTCCCATTTCCGCAAAAGGGAACAAGTTCGCCCAGCTAAAAAAATATTTTCTAGCCTAAAATGCTTTCCTTTAGCTTATGAAAACGGTATTCTTTTTATTAATAGTTAGTCTAGCGACTTTTGGCCAAAAACAAATCCCTTACGGTAACAATCCGCAAGCTGGTAAATATGCAGCTATTCGTGGATTTCAAATGTATTATGAGATCTATGGAAAAGGGGAGCCACTTTTATTAATCCATGGTAATAATGGCTCTATTCAAGATTTTAAAAATCAAATTCCCACTTTCAGTAAAAGTTATCAAGTCATCATTGCAGACAATCGTTCCCACGGAAAATCCATTGATAGGCAAGATTCACTCAGTTACGAGCAAATGGCGGATGATTTTACAGCTTTACTTGATCATCTTAAACTCGATTCTGTCAATGTGATAGGTTGGAGCGATGGCGGGATTAATGGACTTTTGCTAGCTAGTCGCCATCCTAAAAAAGTGCGCAAATTGGCTGTTACTGGAGCTAATTTAACTCCGGAGCCAGTGAAAAGTACGGATGCTTGGGTCGTTGAGAATGAGTTTCAAGTCATTGATAGTTTGTCCCGTCTTCCTCTAACAGGGGAGAATAAACGTCAATTAAAATTACATCGTTTACTAGTTGACGAGCCACACATTAGTCACGCGGTATTGAATAAAATTCAATGCCCTACATTAGTGATTGGAGGTGATCATGATGTGATTATGCCGCGTCATACGTTGGAGATTGCAGAGGCTATCCCGCGTTCGTATCTTTGGATTTTGCCAAATTCTGGACATTCAACTCCTATTGCCTATAAAGAATTATTCAATTCAACTATTCTTGAATTCTTGAAAAAACCGTATCGGAAAATTGAGAAGCAAGCTAAATTTTACTAAACCATGCTTAAAAAACTAATTTTTGTGCTTGCAATTGCCTCCGCTTTGATTGGATGTCAAAAAAAGGATGCTCCCAAAGGTTCTGAGGCTCACATTGAAAATGTTACCTCGGCGATTGATGACGATGCATTAACGAATGCGCAAGATGCTCCGGGTGACTGGACATCGTATGGATTGAATTACAAGGAAGATCGTTTTAGTCCGTTGACGCAGATCAACAAGGATAATGTGAGTCAATTGTCTTTGGCGTGGTCTACCGACTTAGGAACTAATCGGGGAATTGAGGCAACTCCGCTTGTTGTGGATGGTATCATGTTTTTGAGTGGACCGTGGTCGGTGATTTATGCACTCGACACCCGTTCGGGCAAGATTCTTTGGACCTATGATCCAGAGGTACCCAAGCAAACAGGTTTGAAGGCTTGTTGTGACGTTGTCAATCGTGGTATCGCGATGTACAAAGGCAATATTTTTGCGGGGACGTTAGATGGTCGTTTGGTATCTATCAAAGCGAGTACCGGAAAATTGAACTGGTCGGTGATTACGGTCGATACCGCTCGTGCCTATACGATTACAGGAGCACCTCGGGTATATGATGGAAAGGTAATTATTGGTAATTCAGGTGCCGACTTAGGTGTTCGCGGTTATGTGACTGCTTACGATGCAGAAGATGGCAAGGAAGCTTGGCGTTTTTGGACGGTACCGGGCGACCCTAAGAAGGGATTTGAGTCGAAAGCCATGGAAGATGCTGCCAAAACCTGGAAAGGGGAATGGTGGAAAATTGGTGGTGGCGGTACGGCCTGGGATGGTTTTGCCTATGATCCAGCGTTGGGTTTGGTCTATATAGGTACCGGAAATGGTTCGCCATGGAATCGGGAAATTCGGAGTCCAGGTGGTGGAGATAATTTGTTTTTGTCGTCGATTGTGGCGGTGGATGTGAAGACGGGGGAATACAAATGGCATTACCAAACGACACCGGGTGAGACGTGGGATTATACGGCTGTCCAACAAATGATTTTGGCCGACATGAAAATTGGAGGAAAAGATCGTAAGGTGATTATGCAGGCGCCAAAGAACGGATTCTTCTATGTGTTGGATCGTGAAACAGGGGAATTGTTGAAGGCGGATGCCTATACCTATGTCAATTGGGCAACGCACGTGGATTTAAAAACGGGTAGACCGGTAGAGACGCCAAACAGTCGCTATGAGAAATTCAACAAATTGGTTTCTCCATCACCCATCGGTGGGCATAACTGGCAGGCAATGGCCTATAATCCAGTGACGAAATTGGTTTATATTCCTTCGCGAGAATTGTCGTTGACACATGGGAATCGGTCAGATTTCAAATACGATCCGATGACATGGAATACGGGATCAAATCCTGATGAAACAAAGAAGACCATTGATGATCCCAAAGCACATAAAATGGAGGGGCGTCTTATTGCATGGGATCCGGTTGCGGGAAAAGAGGTATGGCGTTCAGCGGGTGCTTCGATCTGGGATGCGGGAGTTTTGACTACTTCTGATTTAGTTTTCCAAGGAAATGCACAAGGTAAATTCTCAGCTTTTGACGCTAAAACGGGTAAAAAGGTATGGGAGACTGATTTGAAATCAGGAATTATTGCGCCGCCAGTCACCTATTTAGTTGACGGGGTTCAATACGTAACCGTTGCTGTGGGCTGGGGTGGTGTTATGGGATTATGGAGTAAGTATACGGAAACGATACAGCCGGGTCGCATCTTTACGTTTAAGATTGGGGGCAAGGGTAAAATGCCAGCGCTCATTCCTGCAGAGCTGAAGTCTAAATTGAACGTTGCGGTATCGGCTACACCCGCACAATTATCGGAAGGGGCCAAACTATTCAAGGTCAATTGTAGCGATTGCCATGATTTGCAAGGCGGAGGTACCATTCCGAATTTAACCTATTCGAAACCTGAAATCATGAATATGATAGATGATATCGTTCGTAAAGGGATTTTCTTGCCAAAGGGTATGCCGAATTTTGGGAATCGTTTTACGGCGCAACAAGTAAAAAACATACAACAATATATTTATGCAGAAGCAAAAAAGAAGTAGTCTATTGATCTTAGGATTGGTCATGTTCACGATGGTAAATGCTACTGCCCAAAAACGCAACCTCACCCTTTCCCTCATGCCAGATTCCTACGCGGTTTGCCGTTTAGCTCCTGACTCGAAAGTGCCCGACTGGGCTTATCAAGGTTCGTTCTATTCCATCTCAAAAACAAGTGATGAATTATCCATTGTGGTGGATCAGCGCTTTGCGCCGGCTGGAATTAAGAAGGCAGAGAATTGGAAGGGCTTTAAGATCGAGGGTCCATTGGACTTTTCGATAACCGGTATATTAGCCGCTTTGTCGAAGACTTTGGCAGATAATAAAATCCCCTTGTTTTGCGTAAGTACGTTCGATACAGATTACATTCTGGTCGAAAGTAAATACTACGAACAGGCGAAGAAAGTGCTGGCGATAGAGAACACGATTAAATAAAAAAAAGGCTCACCGGATGATGGTGAGCCTTTATGTTATTTGTCTGCCTTATGGCCTTTTCCTAGTGTTCGATCGACGGGGAGACCATAAAAGAAATAGAGAATTTTGCCGGTTAGGGCACCTATTTCTGATACATGACTTTCATCTTGGAACACATGGTGTGTCACCGTTAGCCCTGGGTAGTTTCTACTTTTCAAGGCATTAGCTAAATTCAAAGCTCTTTTCTCGAAAAGGTTTTTGCCTTCCAAAGACGATGCAGAAATGAATATTTTTCCTTGTAACGTTTTTCTCGAAGCAAAAAATGCTTTCTCCAAGCGCAACGTTTCATCGTCATTGACGAATAGGGGAGCACTGTTGATACCTATTTTGGAGAAATAACCTGGATCTTTAAATAAGACGTGACTTGCAAACAAGGAACTTAAGGAGTGGCCCGTTAAACCTCGGTCAGTAGAAGTTTTGTAATTCGCCTCGATGAAAGGGATGACCTCTTTTTTGATCGCATCGTAATACAAAGCGCCATCTCCAGAATGCAATTTCACCGGAGCGCCACGTAATGCCATGGCCACTTGGAAAGAATCTTCATAGGCTACATTGTCAAAACTCAAGATCGGGTAGCGTTGAATGATCCATTCGGGCAGACTTATGCGATCGTCACCAATCCCTACGATAATGGCTGGTTCGATTTCTCCAGCCATCATCTTGTGCATTTCGTGCATCAAGGGGAAAGAATAGAAGCCATCTAAAACATACAGCACAGGGTATTTTTTGTCTGCATTAGGGTCATATCCCATGGGCACAGAAACGGAAACCCGAATGTTGCTCTTGATGAATTTCGAGGAGATATCATAGGCCACAGCGCCGTGAAGCGTGGCGGGTTGTGCCGTTTGGGCAGTTGCTTGTAGAGCAACGAGAGCGAATAATAGCGCGACTAGTTTTTTCATGATTTTGTTTTATTTAGCAATACTTCCCCATACAAGGTGTCTGAATTTTTCATTAAAATCAGTTGGCTCCGGTGCAAGTTGGAAGAAAATCAAAGCAAACATATCTTCCTTTCTATCGATCCAATATTGGGTACCAAAATAGCCTTTCCAGAAATACGAACCTGCTGAAATGGTTTCAAACTTCGCTTGCTCTTCTGGATAGACGTAAACCGTTACACCTGCTTTAAATTGAGAGCGCCCGGTTACGCTCATCGCGACTCCGTCTTTGGTAGCGACGTCGAACAAAGGTTTTTCGATCATTTCGACCGTCTTTTTGCTCAAAATTTGTGCCCCATCTAACTGACCGTAATTCAATAACATTTGGAAGAAACGGGCATAATCATCCACATTACTGATGATATCGGTCCCGCCCATGGCTAAGGGAGTGTTCGTGTTTTTGTAATAGTCCATCGTCATTTCAGACGAAAAACCTAACAGTTTCTTGCCCACTTCGTCTGTGTAAACACTCTTTTTGCCCGATTTATTTTGCGTATAGACCTGTGACATGTTTTTCCATTCTTCAACAGGAACACCAACAAATGTGCGGTTCATTTTTAATGGGGCGAAAATCTCTTGACGTAAAAAGTCTGCAAAAGTACGGCCATCCAGCACCTCAATCACCCGACCGAGTACCTCTAGGTTCATTCCATAGTTCCAACTTTCGCCTGGTTCATGGACCAAAGGTAATTTGGCGGTAGTTTGAGCGATATCGGCTAAGGTTAATTTCGTATTTGCTTTAGGGAAGGCAATGGTCACATTCGCGCTTAAATATCCTTCGCGTCCTAAATTAGAGAAGGGAGGATAAGCAATCCCCGACGTGTGCGTGAACAAGTGCTTCATCAAGATCTTGTTTTTCGCAGGACGTGTGATGAATTTGTGCGCTAGCGTGTCGTATCCCACTAAAATCTGCATGTTGGCGAATTCAGGAAGGATGGTTTCCAAAGGCGTATCCATCGTAAACAGCCCACGCTCGAATAATTTCAAGCCAGCCACACCGGTGATAATTTTAGTCATACTAGCCATTCTGAACAAATGATCCGTGCGCATAGCCTCGCCTGTTTCTAGGTTTGCTTTGCCAAAGGCTTTTTTATACACCACTTTCCCATGGCGAACCACCATGCCGATGGACCCGGGGATGATTTGTTTTTCACTTTGGGAAGCTAAAAAAGTCTCTACCCGTTGTAAACCGTCTTTCGATAATCCGGCTTGAATCGGATCGCCAGTGGGTAAATTTTGCGCGATGGCATTTAGGGCGAGGAATAATAAAAGAATCAGTTTTTTCATGGTTATTTGACTAAGAAATGTCCTAATTGTTGATTATAAGATAAGTTGTCATCGAAATCTTGTTCTTCGATTATTTTGCCATCTTTCATTTTGACTAAGGTAACACCAGATAAGTCCATCGGTTTTCCTGTGACGGTATGTGTTCCTTTAAAATTCCAGTGTTTCACGAGTTTATCCCCGTGTCCCCAAACATCGATGAAGGTAAATTTGATATTAGAAAAAGTGGTTAGATAGTAATTGAAAGATTTTTTAAAACCCTCAATACCTTTTGATCTGATATTTTCTTTTTGGCCTAATAAAACAACATCCGTAGAAAAATTTTGCTCGTTCACTTGATCGATATCCCGCTGGTTAAAGATTTTATCCCAGGTAGCTGTATACATTTTGATGTTGTCCGCCACGTGTTTTTCTGCGTTAACCAGGTCTTCGCATTCTTTTTTGTTTTGGGCATTAGCTGTCATTGCAAGGCAGGTGACGAAAAGTAAGAGTATTTTTTTCATTTTGGGTGAATTTTGGTTATGACCAAAAATACCATTATAGTAATTGTATGCTTGGATTAATAATTTTGATTTGTTCCCTTTTGCGCAAAAGGGAACAAATGCATCCGCTGCAAAATTGTCCAAATGAGTCCAAATAGACTCAATAGGTCTTCTGTTGGAATGGCAGATTTGGCCTGAATGAATTAAATCGTATATTGAGTGGTAATTGTTCTAAATCTATGCCAGCATCGGTACCCATCAGTTTTCATGAAAAGAAGTGGTTAGTTAAAATCATCCAAGATGTGTATGGTATTCAGGTGATCGATGCCTATTCCTGCCAAAAACTAAGCGAAGAACTAGAGCGAAAAGCTAAAATCTCTATTTCGTATAATACGTTGAGGAGGCTTTTTGGCATTATTAAGGGACCCACGAATGCCTCGCGATTTACACTAGATAGCCTTTGTAAAGGAATGGGCTATTCTGATTTTACCTCTTTTCAGCAGGCAGTAAGTCAATTCGAAAAAGATTTTTTCAACGAAATGCTCATTTTGAATCGCTTGGGAAATCGAAAAGATGATCAAATTATCTTAGGGATAGTTCAGCAATTTCAAATGAAGACTTGGGATGAGGTGTACCAGTTTAAATCGATTATTGACCTTTGTTTGGAAGTCAAAAATTTCGATTTATTGACCCAAATCTTTGAAATCCCATTTGACACGAAGAGTGAGGATGTGACTTGGAGACTCTATGTGTCCTTCCAATCGATTTATGTGCAAAGTTGCCAAAATAACGAGGCAGTCATCAACTATGTTGCTGAATTATTGAAGACGAATGAACTGGCTCAGCGAATTCTATTGCAGTTATTTGTGGAAGAGGATGGCTTACAAGGCTACTATGGTAAATGGCTTCTAGCGACTTCGGATGATTTAGTGGAAGATATGCCGGTCTTTAAAAATCTGATGTTATGCCAGCTAGCTTTTGAGTTACGGGATATCCCGGGTGCTCAGCGTCACTTAGCGTTGAGTAAACAATCTTTTCAGGAAGGTATGCACCCTAATTTAAAGGGGCGAATTGCTGCCTGGGATTATATCTTGGAATCAAAATCGGAAACCGTTTTTCATTTCTATAAAGGATTGCAGGACTTCTCTTCTAAGCTTTCACTTTTGGTCTTTTTCTATCGATTGTTAGAAGTGTATCAGCAGGATATAAGCCAGTTTGATTTAATGGAGGACTTTGTCGTGGATGATTTGTTGATTAATTTTTCGTTTCCCGAGAAACACAATCTGAATAAATTGTATTTGTTAAAAGCCCGGTATTTTATCCTGAAAGGCAATAAAGTGCAGGCGCGCTCAGCGATGAGTCAAATCAATCTGCTGTACATTTATAGTTGTGATAAAGGCTGGGTAAATCAGCAGGTAGCCATTATAGAAGCGGCATGTTAGGTTTTTTGTATATATTATTAAGTTCTGCTTTTTATGGCTTTAGTAATGCCTATTGGAAAAAAGCGATTCAGGATGCCCCCTTTTTGCAAGTCATTTTTAGTAGAGGCTTGTATACCACTTCGTTTTTTGGTCTTTGTTATTTGATGGATTATCAGTGGGGGATTTTCACCCCTTGGGTAGGTGCGCGACCGGTATTTTCGACCCCGCAACTGGTGATGAGTATCGGTTTGTGCATTTTTAGTTCGTTTGGACTGTATTTTTTTGTTCGCTCCATGAAATCTGAGGCTGTCTCACTGGTAGCGCCTGTTTCTTCGATTAATCTCTTTGGCTTGCTGACCGCGGTCTTATTTTTAGGGGAGTCTTGGGTATTTAGCTATTCGATGGCAAGCCTTTCCGTGGTGGGAGGTGTTTTTTTACTCTTCCAAAGTGATTGGCATTTTAGCTCGATAAGCTCTTTTATGAAGGCTTTAGGAGGCAGTATTTTAGCTTCTTTTTTCTGGGGCGTATCCTATGCTTTATTTAAGTATCCTGTCGAATGGCTTGGTGTAATTCTGTTTTCTTTTTTATTAGAATTGTGCGTGACCTTATGTGCAGGAGTCTTTCTTCTTTTCCAAAGGAAAAAATGGCAGCAAATCCCGCAGGCTCCCATCCGCATTTTGGCATTATGCATTATGCTGGGCTCTATTTTATTAAATATAGCCTATAAAACAGCTACGATTACGCAAATCATCTTTGTCAGTAAATCACAACTTGTTCTTACGTTGATTTTTGGCCAAATCCTTTACCGCGAAAAATTAAAGGCCTTAAAATTACTGGGAATTACTTTACTTATATTGTCGATTTACTTGGTCATCTAAAGCATCATCGCTACATAACTCTTCAATCCGAAAGCTTCTTTAGGCCGTAAATGCCGCAGCGAACAAAAACGATTTTTCGTGAGGGCGATGAAGGTGTCTGCTAGTACCAGATTTTCGATTGTTCGTACCTGAACCACGTCATTTACTGGGAAGGTATTCACTAATTTTTTCCAGCGAAATAATCGAAGTGAGTAGACTTCAATCATCCCATTACGGACGCTTACTTCACGCCCTTCTTTTCCCATTAATAAAACGTAAAAAGGACTTTTGCAGAGATAGTATTTTGTTTCCATAGCGTTTTAATTTCTATGGAATAAAGCTACGCTAACCGCAGGATACATCCTTTGGCCAAATAGGGCCAAATGTGTTCAAACGAGTACAGCTTATTCGAAGCAATCCATCCCAATAGGCGCACCATCCGGAATCACTGGCGTCTGCATCGGTTTCCAATCCGCTGGATTGGCTTTAAATTGATCGATTGTTTGAACAAGATAGCTTGCGAAAGCGCCAGGCTTTTTGCTGTACATAAATCGAATTCCTTTAACAGACTCATTCACTTCTGCGGCGGCTAAAGGAGAAATAGAAGGCGCATTCAATACATTCAATAAAGAAGAAACTACTTTGAAATTGATGGTCTCTTGCGTGGCTTGCAAATAGGGATCCGTGTGTGCCGTGTACAGTGTTGCGTTTAACAAGGTGCTTAATGTCTCAGAAACTCCTAATTGTTGCGCATTCACCGCTTTATTTCCAGCTAAACGAGATAAACGATCTGGGTGCAATAAGAAGTCCAAGGTGAAATCGGCAGCGGATTCTACTGCGCCCATCGGATCGAAGGTGATTCCTGTCTTGCCTTTAAATGATTCGCGCGTCCGGTCATGATTAAAAGCGCGTGGAGGGAAGAGGGCTAATTTATCCTTAGGAATCGCTAGTGTGCGCGCGTCCAAAGTCTGGGTCACCGCTTTTAAAGCTAGTGTTTGTAAAGCAACTGAAGCAGGTTCTAAGACTAATTCCTTGCCGCCTCTCACCGCGTAATTGTATTCAGAACCGCCTATGATTTTCGTGGTCGCTTCGGTTTGGTAGCGGTGTAAGAAATACAAGGGAACGAAGACGTCTTCCAGATGAGAATAGGTTTCGTTCGGGCGAATGTTGTGAACGGAGAAGTTTGCGATGGCTTTTTTGCGCACGGCTAAAAGGTGTTCAAGTTCGTCTACAATCGTTTTTCCATTATCCCAAAGGTGGGCATAGATATGCGCTCCACCCGGGTTGCGCGCGTCGGAGTCGGTGATGAAGCGAAGCCCTTTGGCATAGGCTTTATCAATGACTTGATTTAATTCAGCTGTTGTTTTGTGATCGCCGTATGCGTAATCAACTGATACTTTATCCCAATCCCCGATTTTCGTATCGTAGGCATGGCTGAAATCCATTTGATCCCCTTTGAAATCAATCTGTGGATGGGGATAATCCATCACACTCGAATTCTCCCGAGCACTCGCCGCATAATTGTGGGCAAAACCTAGTGTATGGCCTATTTCGTGCGCCGCCAGTTGTCTGATACGGGCCAAAGACATGGCCATCATCGGTCCATTCGCCGAGCCATCAACTGCAAAAGGGGCGTTCATTAATGCCTGTGCGATCAAGAAATCTTGGCGGATTCTAAGGCTGCCTAAACTCACATGGCCCTTCATAATTTCGCCCGTACGCGGATCTGTAATCGAAGCGCCGTAACTCCAGCCCCTAGTGGAACGGTGCACCCATTGGATGACGTGGTAGCGCACATCCATCGGATCTGCGTCCTCCGGCAATAATTTGACCTGAAATGCATCTTTGTATCCGATCGCCTCGAATGCCTGGTTCCACCAGCGACCACCTTCCATCAAGGCTGAGCGAACCGGTTCTGGGGTGCCATTGTCTAAATAATAGATGATCGGCTTAACTGCCTCGCTAACGGCAGCTTTAGGGTCTTTTTTCTCCAGCCGGTGGCGCGTTATCCATTGCTTCAATACCACCTCATTGACTGGGGAAGAATAATCTTGGAAAGAGATCGTGTTTGCTCCTGAACGTGGATCAAACAAGCGTGGCTCGTATTTATTGTCCGGTAATTCGATGAATGAATGGTGTTCTACCACCGTCACGTAATCTGCATTAGGCACTACGGAGCGAACTTCAGCCCCTATTCCATTGCCTGCAAAAGTCAGGCGCGCCTCGAATTCCGTGTTTTTAGGGAATGATTTAGTGCGGTCTAAGGCCAAAGAGCTTTTGGACTTATCTAAACTATACGACCCTTGCTTAGCCTGCGTTAAGCGCTTTAATACGCCATGCGCGTCTTGCATCAGAAAATCGGTGATGTCGATTAAGTAGGCTCCATCCGAAGCGCTTTCAATTTTGAATCCAAATAGGACCGATTTCGCGAAAGCTTGTTGAACTGATAATTTCTCCAAAGCATTGCTCGTATTCGCCCGGTATTGGGTATTCGGTTGAACTAAGAAGATTTTGTTTCCTTGTTTTTCAAAGAAAACCACCTGCTCATTACCCAATTGGCCGCGGTCTAATCCGAGGTCATTATTTCCCAGGCCTTGTGCTAGGGAATAGGTATACAAAAACTCCTCGTTCAGCTTTTTGACCTCTAAAAAGATCTTGTCGTTCGACTCATCGTAGTAGAAGTTGAAATAACCCGTGTGGGCTTTCATTGATTTAACTTTCTCAGCGATTTGCGCGGAGGTGCTAAAGCTGATTAAGGCGAAAAGAAGGAGCAGTTTTTTCATGCTCTAATGTAAGAATTATTTTGCTGTTTTTACCAGCGATCTAATCCGAGAATCTTTTTACCTAATGCATTCAGGCTAGCCGTTTCGTATTTTGTTTGTTCCCATTTGCGTGGATCGCCTGGGAAAGCATAGCCTTCAGGAGCAATGCGGTCTCGCCACGAGTTTACGCGCCATTCGCGTAAGGAATCGTTATTTTCCTCCGCTGGCATCATCGAGATATATTGGGCACAGCGTACTTTGTCGCTATTATTCGCTCGGATTCCGTGAGGTTGCAAGCTATTGAAAATCAACAGGTCTCCTGCTTCTAATTTGACTTTAGTAGGGGTAAATCCGGTTGTATCTGGAAGGAAGCGATTGCGATCCTCCGGTTGTGTTAATTTCCAGGTATCATAATTGCGAAAAAGTTCAGGGATGCACTGGAAGCCTCCCATATTTTCGTCTAGTTGATCGGCTAAGGCCAAAACTCCTTGGACGTTTACCGGCTTCGTCTCTGGATCGTAATCCCAGTGAATAAAGGCTTTGTATTCGTGACCTGGACGAATGGGGAAATTTAAATTCGCGCGATCGATGGTCACCCACAATTTCTCTGTTCCCCAAATATCAGCAAAGGCATCATAGACCCGCTGTTTCGAGCGATTATCCCATTGCAATTGGCTGTTATAACATTCTACCATTCCCGTGTTCGCCAGCTCTTTCATCTTCATTTCAGCCCGTGGCGCCGTATACCAGGTCGAGGAATCATTCGGATCTTTTTCTTCAAACTCATACAAGAATGCCGCCGTCTTCAATGCTTGTTCTCTCGGAACCGCCTGCTTAATCACGACATAGCCATTGTGTTTCCAAAACGCCCAATCCTCTTCGCTTAATACACGAAGTGGCTCGCCGTTCGAACGGTCGTTTAATTTTACCGCACTGCTCTTTGCGGTGGAGGGATTGCCCGGAATATCGTAGTGGCCGTTGTTAGGGATGTCAGTTTTCATAGGTGTTTATTTTGTATGCCAAAGGTATAGCGACCTGAGCCTCTTTTTTTCTGCTCTATTGATAATTATTTACACTGTATTGATATTTTATTTCATCATTTAACTATTTTAGGCAAATGAAACTGAATTTAGAGCAAATTCTGCCAGATAGTGATAGTTCGTTTAGGTTCCTGTTGACCCCTAAATTGAATGAAGTTTTCTATTGGCATTTCCACCCCGAAATCGAATTAGTATATGTAGAGGCAGATAAAGGAATTCGCCACATCGGAGAACATATCTCGACCTATGAGGGATGCGATTTGGCCTTAATCGGATCCTATATTCCTCACTTGAATTTCGATTATGGCGTAAAGGCCACGGTGGAGACGGTTGTGATTCAGTTTCCAGAGACTTATTTCGAGAGTGGCTTGGTCCGAATTCCCGAATTAAAAAAGGTCGTAGATCTGATGGAACGGGCGAAAACGGGATTGGCTTTTACAGGTGAAACGAAGCGGATTGCCGGTGTACGGTTGAAAAAATTAGCACATTTGGATCGATTTCATCAGTTTATGGAGCTGATGAGTATCTTCCAGTTTTTGGCAGAATCAGACGAATATGTGGACCTCGAAGTTCGCCCCATTTCCAGCCAAACCATCCTCAAACAACAAGAACGGATGCACCGCATCCATCAATTCGTCGAAGCAAATTTCCAAAAACCCATCGACACCCAGCAAATTGCGAATGAAGTCAACCTTTCTCTTCCGGCCTTTTGCCGTTATTTTAAGAAAACGACGAAACTAACTTACACCGATTTCGTGAATCAATACCGCGTGCAATACGCGAAGAAACTCTTGATTCAAGACAAGAACGTTACTGAGACTTGCTTCGAATCCGGCTTCGAAAGTCTTTCCTATTTCAATCGGATCTTCAAGAAATGGACAGGGGAGGCACCGTCGAGTTTTAGGAAACAGCGGTTAAAATAAGACGCCGAAGAACAATGTCCTCCGGCCTCTTTAAAAATGCTTAGCAAGGATTATTTTCTCGGGCGATAATATTGGTCAATACCAGAGATTTTTCCTGCATTATTAAAGTAGAAATACTCCACTAAGGATTTGTCCCACACGCTTCCGTCTTTCATAACACGCTTTTCTGTAGAAATAACCATAATGGCTGAAGCTGGATCCGTATAGGCTATCTTGAAAGGAAGAATCGCATCAATTTTCCAATCCATTGATTTGTAATCAGCAAAAATGGCTGGGATATCTTTTTTCTCTAATACGATTTTATTGCCATCGAAGTCTGTGATGTTAATCTTGTCTGCAAAAAATTCCATCGTTGTTGGGATATCAAAGGCGTTGTATGCCTTATTAAATTTCTCCATTATTTCTACTTCTCCACGATTAGAGAATTGGAACGCACGACCATTCCACTCATTTTTAGGATCTTTCGTAAAGTATTTTCCACCTGAAGTTTGGCCGTATTCATTGGTTTTAGGAATTGAACCATATTGTGTGAAACTCGAAATTTTTCCGTCCTTGTTAAATCTAAATAACTCAAACAAGTTAAGCGTTTCCTTAGAACCATTGTTAGCAACCCGTGTTTCTACCGATTGTAACATGACTATTTCTTCGTTTGAACCAGTTACTTTAACAGGTAAAATAGCCATAGGAACATCTTCTACTGTTTTAATGTAGGCGATGGATTTTTTCGTCATTTCTTCTCTTTTCTTTGCCATTTCTGGGGTGTAAAAAGAAAGTTCTTTTTCTCCATCTTTTGAATTGTAAGCTTTGACGAAGTCTAACAAAATTTGGCTGTTTTTCTCAGAACCTAATTGGAAACTCTTGCCAGCATCTGGACCAGAGAAGATTTTACCTGCTGTCGTTTGTGCAGATACACTAAAGACCGATGCGATTAAAGCACCTGCTAGAACAAATTTTTTCATTGGGATTAATTTTTTTGATTAGGTCAGCAAGTACGCTTGAAAAAAGGGTCTGTGGAAAGAAAAGGAGAATGCATTTGTTCCCAAATGCGCAAAAGGGAACATATTCGCTCGTTCTAAATGAGCAATAGCAATGGAGATGTACTAGGTTTGGCAAACATCAAAAAACAATAACAATGAAAAAACTTATTTTATCACTTTGTGTGGCGGCGGGATTATTCTCTTGCACGTCAGAGTCGGATCAAAATGCCATTGTTGGTAAAGCTAACGTAGCTTATTACGGGCGTGTTTGGGAAGTAGCTATCAATGAAGGTCGTACTAATATCTTGGATTCAGCTTACGTGGAGGATGCCGTATTGCATACAGTGCCTGAAGTAAAAGGCAAAGCGAATTGCAAAGCCTATTATGAAAACTTTGTCACAGGTTTCACGGAGCGTCAATTTACGGTGAAGGAAATCTTTGCGGATGGCGACAAATTAGTCAAGTACTGGCAGTTCAAAGGAAAGCACACGGGTAATTTCTTTGGCATTCCTGCAACGGGAAAATCGGTAGACGTTATCGGTTGTACGATCGTGAAAATGAAGGATGGAAAAATTGCTGAAGAGCAAGATTTCATGGACAATATGGTATTGATGACGCAATTAGGTTTACTGCCAGCAAGTAAATAAGTGGATAAAGGCGGGGGCTTAGGCTCCTGCCTTTTCTTTGATATACGTAGAAGGGGTCACCCCTTTGCGCGCCTTGAAGGCATCGATGAATTTTGAACGCGAGACGAAACCAGCATCTGTTGAAATGGCTTCGATGGTGATCTTCTTCGCATTTCCCTCCTCTATTAATTGACACGCATATTCAATGCGCAAATCATTTTTCCATTCTCCAAAGGTCTTTTCCATCTCCTTATTGAAGTAATTCGACAGGAATCGCTCGGGCATTTTTAGGTCAAAGGACATTTGTGACAAGGAGAAGTCTTTCTTCACAAAGGGGTGTGAGGCTAAATAACCCTCTAATTCCCTTTCAAAGGCATAAAAGCTACTCGATCTCTTTGGTAAACTAGATTTGATTTCTTGCAAGATCGTGCCTGCATTTAGCTCCACTTCGTAGGAAACGTTACCGTAGAGAATTTTGGGAAATAAAAACAAAATGAAGTTTTGGACAAAAAATCCTCCTCCGCAGATCGCAAAGAAGCGAGCCTCGCTGAAAATCACGTTTGATGGTATGCCAAAAATGGCATAATTATGCGCATAAATGGTAATCATGTGCCCCAAACTATTCGAGGCAATCACTAATTGCAAAAAGATCAAGGAGAAAATCCATTTCTGAATCAAGCGATGATTCGAGGGTAAAGCACCGTATTTCAGCAGGAGATGACGCTTATTCACAAGAAAATAGATCACAGAAGCCACACAATAGAGAATTAAATGGATCGAGCGGCCGTATAATATTTGCTCGAAGGTGACCCATTGAAAATTCAAATTATAATCTTCTGTGATGTTCACAATCTCGTGCGCCATCGCCGTCTTCGTCGCTAAGGACAAAGTCGTGAAGGGCATGGTGGCTAATCCCGTAAAAATCGCCGGAATCAAATGCAATAAATCAGACAAATGAAGTTGCTTGTCTTCCGAAACGGTGTGCTTTACATAAAAAAACAAAGCAGGGCCGAGCAAGAAGGAGAGGGGTAGAAAATGGACGAAACAGATGCCCTCCCAAAACTCGATTTTACTATAATGCAACCCAAAATACACCATCAATACGGAATTGCAGCACAAGAAAAACAAGGCCAAAAACGTATTGGATCTATTCAATGAACTAAGGTAGTACAAGAGAATAAAGGAGGTGAAAATGCCGAACAGCGGAGCTAGTATTGCCAAAACTTGATATTAATCAGCTACAAGATAAGAATATTCTGTTTAATTTAACCAAATGAACAAGGTTTACGATTCGGCTTTTGAGGCCATTTTTGATGTTACATCGGGCTCATCGATGTTGTTTGGCGGTTTTGGATTAACTGGGATCCCAGAAAATGCGATTGATGCCTTGCTGGCAGCAGGTACTGCCGAAATACTTTGTATCTCGAATGAAGCGGGAATCGAAGGCTTTGGCTTAGGTAAACTAGTCGCCTCCCGAGCCATCAATAAGCTCATCTGTTCCTATGTGGGCGAAAATCACTTATTAGAAGCGTTGATTCTAGAAGGGCACTTATCCGTGGAACTTGTTCCTCAGGGAACCTTAGCGGAACGCATCCGTTGTGGTGGTGCAGGGATTCCCGCCTTTTTTACGCCGGCAGGAGTAGGGACAGAAGTAGCTGAGGGGAAAGAAGTGCGGGAGTTTGGGGGAAAGAAATACCTCTTAGAAACCGCGCTTACAGCAGATTTTGCATTTGTGAAAGCCTGGAAAGGAGACACGGATGGCAATTTGATTTACAAAGGAACCTCCCGCAATTTCAATCCAGTCATAGCTCCAGCAGGTCGTATCACCATCGCCGAAGTAGAAGAACTAGTCCCCGCGGGAACCTTAGATCCCAATGAAATCCATACCCCAGGCATTTATGTGCAGCGCATTTTTCAGGGATCAAACTATGTCAAACCCATTGAAAAATTCGGTGCCTTAGCTCATTCAGAAGATGAACAGAAGGAAATCATTGCCCGCCGTTTAGCGAAAGAAATCAAAGACGGTGATTATGTCAACCTTGGCATCGGCATTCCTACGCGGGTCTCAAACCATATTCCACCAGGAATGAAAGTGATATTACAATCAGAAAATGGATTATTAGGCATTGGCCCTTTAGCCGAACCTGGTCAAGAAGATCCCGATTTAATCAATGCGAGCAAGCGTCCGATTACGATTTTAAAGGGTGGTTCTCTATTTAGTTCCGCCGAAAGTTTTGCGATGATCCGTGGCGACCATATTGACGTGACGATTTTAGGGGGAATGCAGGTTTCTGAGCGCGGGGATTTAGCGAATTGGAAAGTACCTGGCAAAATGGTCAAAGGGATGGGAGGGGCGATGGACCTAGTCGCTTCTGCGGACAGAGTCATTGTGGCGATGTTGCATTTGACCTCCGATGGAAAATCAAAATTAGTCTCTGCTTGTGATTTACCTTTAACCGGGGAGCGCTGTGTCACGCGAATCATTACCGATTTAGCCGTGATTGACATAAACCCCGAAGGCGGCTTTCTATTAAAAGAGCGTGCCCACGGGGTTTCTATTGAACAAATCAAAGCGGCCACAGCTGGTAGATTACTCATCCCAGACGTGGTGCCTGAATTTTAAATTTTATAGTATTGCTCCCAACCTTTTCTTGGCGGCGCTCCCACTAAAAGAGAATTCGCTAAGGAGTTGTTCGTAATTTGTTTCGTCTTGCGATCGAATTGTAATTTCGTATTCAGTTTTTGTGCCATCACACCTAGGGAGAACACTTGGCTTAAAGGACCTGCGATTTCGAAAGGAGAACGCGTCTTTTCTTGACCCATACACGCTTTCAAGAAGTTTGCATAGTGATTCGAAGGACTTGCCTGCACTTCAGGTAATTTTAAATCCTTACCCGCATCGCCTAAAATCGATAGCGTACTTCCGTGCGATCCGCCTTTGAACGTTAAATCCTTGCTGTAGATAATTTTGCCTGGATTTAATTTAGCGGGTTGGATTTTGCCATTGGCCGCTGGTGGAATATTCGGATCTAGTTCGTTCGTTCCATAATTCGATGGTACCGGTGGAATGTTGTTTACGCCATCATACCACGTGATATCCATCGCAGGCATATTCTTGCGCTCAGGGAATTTAAACTGAATCGTGGATGACATCGGGTAGAAGAAATTATTGTGGCCATCTGCCCGTAGCATATTGATCTCCGTAGGTAAGCCTAAGTCCAAAAACTCGTGTGCCGTATCCATGATATGAGCACCCCAGTCACCCAGTGCACCTAAACCATAGTCAAACCAGCAACGCCATTGACCGTTCACAAAATCTTTTTGGTACTCATGTGGCTGAACAACTCCTTGCCAAATATCCCAATCTAGAGAAGACGGAATCGATTCTGCTGCCGGAAATTTGGTGATCTTCGGATCCCAGCTATGCCATCTACGAGGCGAATTCATATGCGCAGTCATCGACGTCACATCCTTAATAATTCCTGCTTCTTTCCAAGCCTTGAATTGGAAGTAATTTCCTTCGGAGTGGCCTTGGTTACCCATTTGAGTGACTACTTTCGGGTGCTTGCGCGCCGCCGCCATCATCAATTCGATTTCATTAAAAGTACGCGCCATGGGTTTCTCCACAAACACATGTTTGCCTAAACCTAAAGCCATCATCGTGATAGGGAAGTGGGAATGATCCGGAACACCGATGGAAACGGCTTCGATTTTCGATCCCATTTTGTCAAACATCTGACGGAAATCTTGGAAGCGAGGTACATCAGGGAATTTTTCTAACACTTTTAACGTTTGCGGTGCGCCCATGTCTACATCGCAAAGGGCGACAATATTGGCTAGGCCCGTGTTATATAAAGACATGACGTCTAAGCCGCCTTGGTTACCAATGCCGATACAAGCAAGGTTGACTTTTTCGCCGGAAAATTTCGATAGAATATTAGGGAAAGCTGCTGCAGCTCCGATAAGGCCGGCGTTCTTTAGGAAATCCCGGCGTGAATTTTGTAGGTTGTTCATGTGAAGGAAATAGGTTTGCAATTAAAAGCCAAAGACTTAGCTAAACTACTTGCCTCCTAAATCAAAAAAAAGATGAAAGAAAAATTCTTTCATCTTGATGCACACCAAACCACTAATTGATTTTGTAATAAGCGAAGGTAGGTCTATTTCTCGGTTATCAAACACCGGTCTATCAGATTATCAGTTTATTGATAAAGTGATAGGGCTATCGCTAAAGTTGCGCGCATCTTTTCTCGTAAATGTGCGGGTTCAATTACCTGTAATTCAGTGGAATAGCGTAGTAGAAAATTTTCTAATTCTTGATTGATTTCTAAGGACAAGGTAAAATGATGGGCGTCTAGTATTTTTTGGGAGGAGTGGATGGGGTATTTAGTCACATACTCTTTTATCCACGAGTTTTCTTGCACTTGTATCAAGATTCGCTCGGCGGCGCGAACACCTCTGAATAGACCTAAGCTATTTTTGAAGAAATCAGAGGGGCGGAAATCAGGATGAATTCGGGTTTTATGGGGTGTCTGACTGAGGCGAAGGGATTCGATTCGGTCTAACGCAAAGAGCCGGAGTTTATCTAGCGAAATGGTTGTTTGTGAGTCAGAAATCTCTTGGAAGACTACATACCAGCCGGTATACCAGCCATTATTGTATTCCTTTATCAGCAAGGGAAGCCCAGTGACCGTTTTTGCTTTAGAGGTGGCCGCTAAGCCTTTGTGTGAAATTTCAATTAATCTCTTTCCGGCGATAGCGTCTACCAGAAATTTGAGGTGTTCGGATCCGGAGCGATCCCCCTCGTTAATTAATTCGATGGCTGGCCAGTTTGTTAGTTCTTTGTGTTTTAGGAGGTTGTTTTCCAAAGAGATCGCCCGCAACTTATTCACTATCCCATTCCCATTTCCACCCGTAAATAAATGTTTGTTGAAATCGATGATGGAGGCGATTTGGTCTAGTTCTTTATCTGAGAAAGAAGGAAAGGCGCTGATGTCATCGCGGATATAGTAAAAGCGGTTCTCCGATTTCGAATAGCGAATTAAGTCGCCTTCCGTCTCTTCTAGGCTGGGATAGCGTTCCGCTAGTTTTTCTTTCAACGCTTTTAGGTCGCGGCTGAAACTGCGTTCGCTATAGCTGAGTTGGTCAAAATGTTCCGTTAAATAATCACTCACTGTTGCCGCGCGCAAAGGAAAAGTCTTTCGCAGAAATAGGTTATTCAGTTCTTTGAGACGATCTGTTGTATTCATTAGAGGCGAATCTAGTAAATTTTTTGTAGTACGCCAACTTTTGGCGAACTACTGACGCAATTTTGGGTATTCAAAAACGAAAACAACATGAAAAATATCAAAACATTACTCGTATTACCTTTCTTCTTTTATGCCACAGAAGGTTATTTGAAAGCATTCAAAGTCTCTCCTGCAAAGCTCCCTGCATCCCTTTTTGTCATCTGTAATTTCCTGCTTTGCTTGGGTTTAATCATGGCAGACTTTCAATTATTCGGAAATTCAGATGCGGATGGATGGTATACGCAAGCGGTTTTAGTGGAAGTGCTTTACTTAGCCGGGGGTGCGGGATTGAACTTGTTCTCGGAGTTAGAGGTAGTGGAGACGCGTTAGTTGCCGCGTTCGAATTGGAACTTTAACACGAATTCGTGGGTCTGATTCGTAATTTTAGAAATCGTGTTTGTAGGCATCTCGTATTGGTAGCCTAAGTAAACGGTAGGACTAAATTGAACACCTAGGTTAATGCCGATAGCGTTTTCATTTCGATAGCCAAAACCCACATCGAGTAATTCATAAAACGATCCGGTCAAGTTAATGTCATAACTCAAGGGTAGGTCAGCTGCCGCGCGCACAATGGCATTTGTATGAATACTAACGGCTTGACTTAAAACTTGTTTTTTGCCTATCATCCCATAATAGAAGGAGGCGTCTTTGTATTTCCCGTTTTGGAGGCCAAAATCATTCCAAAGCATCCTTGGTTGTGAAATACTCACATAGAACTTATCTTCTTTCGCCAGGCGAATCCCCCAGCCTGAATTGATCTGTAAACCGGTAGAATAATTTTGCGTAAATAACTCATCTGTTTGATCTAATAAACTCAGTCCCGCAAAGTCCAAAGCTAAATTAGTCACCCCCACGCGAATCCCACCTGAGAGTGCCCATTTGTCATTAATCAAGGAGTGATAGGCAAAATCGCTGTTCACTGAAGTCGCTTTCACAGGGCCTAATTGATCCAGAAATGCCGTGAATCCCACGCCCATTTTCTCTCCCCAATTAAAGTTTCCCATCAAGGCAGTAGTGACGGGTGTCCCCGGCATCGAAGTCCATTGGTTGCGGTTTACGAGAATGATTTCGTTCTTATCGCTAGCTCCTACGAACGTAGGGTTTATGATTTGTGGGTACAATCGAAATAAGGAGAATACAGGGTCAGTCTGGGCCTTTATTTGGCCAGCTAAAACTAACAAACACCCTAAAATCACAATCTGTAATTTCATTTATTTCTTTAATCGATTGATGTAAATATAAGTAGAAACGCGAGGTCTCACGTCATTATAGTCTAAAATATAGAAATATACGCCGTCAGGTAATAGACCATCTCCCGCTAAAATCGGATTCCCTCGGTTCGTTTCACCGCCCCAATTATTGCCATAATCTTTTGCTTCGAATACGATATTTCCACCTCGATCTAGGACCGTTAAGGTATTAGGCGTCGTACGCATGACGCCTGGAATGACTAAATAATCATTTTTACCATCTCCATTCGGCGAAATCCCCTGGAAGGCCACCGGGTCACAGGCATCTGGGTCAATGCGGTTATCCACCCCGTCATGATCGCAATCAGGTAGGCCGCCATAATTCAAATCATTCTCCCACTCGTCCTTAATTTCATCTCCATCCGAATCCAAATCATTATAATCTGGAAGACCATCTTTATCTGTATCCACCGGATTAATTCGATCGCCGCCTATTTCGACGATATCCGTGTAGCCATCTTTATCGGTATCGTAATTTACATCTTCTAACACCGTAATCGTCGTGCTGTCCAGGCCAGGCCCAGTCGAATTGGTAGCCGTGATAATGTAGGTTCTAGGTTTGGCCGGCCAAGTAGGCGTGCCTGAAATTAGCCCAGTTTTGGGATCCAAATTTAGGCCAGGAGGCAATAAAGAATCGATCGCGAAAACATCGACAATTCCTACAACGACCGGCTTGAAGCTCACAGCTACGCCTTGTTTGAACACACCCGTTGCGGGGTAATCAATCTCTGGGAAGGCGATTAAGACTTTAATTGAAATCGTAAAGGTGTCGTATCCCGTTGAATTAGTGGCCGTAATCACATAATTCGTAAAGTCTTGTGCTTTCGTAGGTGTTCCCGTAATGGATCCTGTCAAAGAATTCAATGTTAAACCAGCCGGCAGCGGTTTGTCTACCGTATAGACCGTTGGATTTCCCTGAACACTCGGGTTCAACGCACTGATTTTAATCTTCTCAATATAGGTCTGAGGAGTGGTATAACTCAAACTGCTCGGATGCGGAATAACCGTGGCAATCCGAATAGTGTCCGTAGTAGCGGCAGTGCTATTCGTAATGGTGACCACATAGGTAGTAGGCGGACTTAAAACGGTAGGTGTACCTGAGATAATTCCGGTGGCAGGATCAAATACTAATCCAGCAGGCAATGGCCGGTTTATCGCAATACTTCCCACAACGCCTTTGATAACGGGGATTAAATCAGCGTTCGTTTTACTTGGGAAAAATAAGTCAACGCCTGTATATACCGGATTTATTTGTGCTCCTAGTATAGGTTCTGGATACGTAATGTGAGGTCTTGCGATTAATACCGTGATCACAAGTCGTGCCCTAGCAGATCCCGTCGTATTAGTAGCCGTTACCCAGTATTCCGTTAATGGAACTGCTTTCGTAGGAGTGCCAGATATAACCCCTGTGATCGGATTAAGCGTCAAACCATCCGGCAACGCTTTGTCAATCGTATACGTATCTACTTTTCCGGTCACGCTTGGATTTAACGGAGTGATGGGCACTTCCTCCTCATAAATGACAGGAGTGGCGTAGGAAAGATTTTTAGGCTGAGCAATTAATACTTCTAAGTCCAAAGGAGCAGAGGTAGACCCCGTCGAATTGGAGGCCGTTACGATATAGCGTATAAGTCCCGTGAAGACGCTCGGTTTACCCGTAATTTCTCCCGTCGCATTGTTGAATGTGAGCCCTAAAGGCAAAGGTTTGTCTATCGTGAAGGCAGTCGCTAAACCGGAATAGGTCGGTCTAACCGGTGCTAACGTACTATCTTGTATTAATCGAGTGGGACTGAAGTAGGCCAAATTAGACGGCGGCGCAATCACCACCGAAATGTCAATACTCGCCGTCGCCGATCCCGTGCTATTTCTAGCCGTGATCACATAGGTCTGCATCGAACCTAAAGCCGTAGGAGTTCCGCTGATGATTCCCGTAGTCGAACTAAAGGAAAGCCCTGCAGGAAGCGTGCGGTCGATGGAATAAGTCGCAACGGTCCCGGAAACGGATGGAGCGATATCGGGGATGAGAAAGTCTTGATACAAGACTTTTGGGGTTGCATAGACCAGATTTCTTGGTCTCGCAATCAACACCGTCATCACTACATTCGTCGAGGTAGATCCCGTCGAATTCGTCGCGGTAACCACATAGGTTGTGGTCGGTTTTGCCAAAGTAGGTATGCCAAAAATCCGTCCCGTCGTCACATCTAAAATTAAACCATCTGGTAGTGCCGGAGCGACGGAATAAGAGGCAACATAACCAGTTACCGTAGGATTCAGAGGGCTGATGTCAACCCCTTCTTCATATACATTAGGGGTATTATAAGACAAGCCAGTAGGCGCTGGAATTAATACCGTGATAGGAAGTGCATACGAACTTGA
>JACCDZ010979734.1_pt1 | contig 49195 bp, 41 predicted proteins | sample 7449551 | NCBI WGS metagenome assembly JACCDZ01 (sample SAMN15323452, study PRJNA562643) | freshwater metagenome | isolation source: river surface water | place: USA:Blue River Watershed | collected 2017-08-18
ACTCTCATACAATAATATTATATCTAGAGCACTCTTTTTTAATATCATCATATGCTTCTTATACTTTTTAACATTCTTATAATAAGTATTTACTACACTCTTTACATCGAAGACTTTTACACTTAATTCTAATACTAATTCATATATATTCTTCTGCAATTCTATATATTTTATATTATCTACTTCTATCATCAATTCTAGATACTCTAATAAATTTTCTTCACTCAATAATACAAATTCATCCAATTCTATATAATATTTATTACCTTTCTTATATTCACCTTTTTTATTTATTATTTTTAGGTTCTTTTCCATTCTTACTTTTTTAATACTATTTTTTAGTTTTTATATTTATTTATTTATTTATTTACATTTATTCTTTTATTTCTTTTTTTTATTTCTTTTTTTATTTCTTTTTATAAAAATGATTTTTTATAAAAATATATTTTATAAATTAGTATAATATGAATTTTGATACACACTCTATTCAAAAAAATTCTTTACAAAATTTAGAATTAAATGATTCTAAACAATTAAATACTAAACAAATAAATAACCATGAAAAAATTAAAATTAATTTATCTTCTTTGTCCATTTTATTTAATTTTCTTAAAAAACATTGGAAAATGTTAACTATTTATATTATTGTTACTTTAACTTCATATCCCTTAGAATCCGTTGTATTACCACAATTCTATTCAAAATTTTTCGACACTATTAAAACAGACCAACGCACTCAAACATTTATTAAATATTTCCTCATTTTAACAACTATACTTATTATCACTTATTCTAGCGCTTCACTTCAACATTATTATGAAGCTCAATTATTACCCGAAATTAATGCTCATTATATGAATTTTATTTACTCCAATTTAATTAAAAAATATAAAAATGAATATGCTGATTTAGATATGGGTTCAATGGTTGGTAAAATAAACGCAATTACAACAATTATACGAGAATTAACAAGTGATTTATGCAGTTGGGTACTTCCAAGAATTTTATCTATTATTGTTATTAATTTATACTTCTTTTATATTCATTGGAAACTTGGTCTCGTTTCATTTATATTAATTATTGCCTTTATTATTATTAATATGAATACATTTAATAAATGTGTTTATTATTCAACTTTAAAACAAAAATCTCAAGATTTCAAAAATAGCGAAATTAATGATAAATTAAATAATTTATACTCCATTTATAGTTCAGGTGATATCCAACACGAAATTGAATCTTATGAAAGTAATACTTTGAAATTTAAAAAAAGCCACCAACAATCACTCCAATGTATTAATCATAATAAAATTATTAATATCGTCTTACTCATACTTACCTTCGTTATTATTAACGCTTATATCACTTTCTTATACAAATCTAAAGAATTATCACTTCAAATACTAATAGCACTCTTTATTACAGTTATTTACTATATTCCTTGTTTTTATAATATTTCTGAATCCATTCCCGATATTACACATTATTTAGGTATTCTTAATAACTATAATTCATTCTTAAGTGATTTAGAAAAAGTTGAAAAAAATAATAATAACGATAATCGACCCGATATACAAATATCTAAAGGATCTATCAAATTAAATAAATTATACTTCGATTATAACGGCACTCGACCACTTTTTAAAGGTATTGACTTAAATATTAATGGAGGTGATCACATTGCATTCGTAGGCGAAAGTGGTAACGGAAAATCTACTCTTATCAAACTTATTATGGGTTATTATCACATTGACGATAATATGATATTTGTTGATAATCAAGATATTAATAAAATTAATATTGAAAGTTTACGAAAAGAAATATCTTTTGTTAACCAAAATAGCAAACTTTTTAATGCTTCCATTTATGATAATATTTCTTACGGAAATGGTTTAACTCATGGCGAAATTGATTCAATGATCCAAAAAACGGGAGTTGGACGCATTTTTATGGGACTTCGTGATGGATTAAATAGTGTTGCCGGTATTAACGGTGACCAACTTTCCGGTGGACAAAAACAAATCGTACATATACTCCGAGCAATGGCCAAAAAAAATAAAATCATTATTATGGATGAACCCACTGCTGCAATTGATATTAATAATCGCGAACTTGTCATTAAAGCTATCAAAGAAATGAGCAAAGGAAAAACTTTATTACTTATTACTCACGACCAAGCTTTACTTAAAGCTTGTAATCGCGTTATTCGTATTTCCAATGGAAAAATTGTTAGTGATAAAAACTACTAAACGATTGGAACCTACGGTTCCAGTCAAACCTCCCTTTAGACTAAAATATATTTTTTATATAAAAATTTATTTTATATAAATGGTTTCCCGAACAATGCTTCTACACATTTTCATAAAAAAAAAGATTTTTAAGAATTAAAACAATTCTTTTATATATTTGATTAGAAACATTGTTCGGGACACAAATGACTACAATTATATTTATACAATTACATTTAATTAAAATATATATTTTACAATTTACCGACTTTAGAGAAATTTCTCCCAAAAATCCGCACACGCCGTAAGGCGTAATTTATCAACAAACACATCTAGTGTTTGTTGGTATTTGATAATTTATAATAAATATGCATTATAAATTATCACTTACTTTATACATATTTTATTTATGCTCTATTATCATATATAACGATTTATAACAATCTAATCGCAATTCATTATAAACAGCTTTATACTCATTTTCACTATATAATTCACACAATTCTTTACATATTTTATTATATACTTCTTCATATTTATTTAATATATAACTTTTATCTTTGTTTATATAATCATAATGAATTACTTCATATAATATATTATTCCATTCTTCCTTTATTTTTTCCATTTTTTATATATTTGTTTTTATATAAATCTTTTTATATTATTTTTATATTTATTTTTAATTTTACTTTTTATTTAGTTTTCTTTTTTTATTTTTATTTTTATTTATAATTAGACTATTTATTAAAAATATATATGAAACATTTCATTTTTATATTACCAAATATTTATGATCATATTTCTGGAGTTTCCAATAAATATACTTCTTTTATTTCTTATTTATCTCAAAATTTAGGACAAAATAAATTAACATTATGTAATATTTCCAAAAATATTGATAATATTAAAAATAATAAAAATATTCATATACATCCTTGTACCTCTTTTCATTTACCTTTTTATAACTCTATTTCTGTACCCATCATCTCTCAATCTCATTTACAAAAAATTATACTTAAAGATTACACAAATATACTCATCTTTAATAGCGAATTTATTTGGCTTCACCAAATACTCATTTCCTTAAAGGAAAAAAATAATAATCGTGTACTACTTATACCCACCATACATACAGATATTGACTTTTATTTACATAAATATTTACCATCAACCGTTTCTAACTTCATCATTTCTAAAGATTATAATCTTTCATCCTTCATTGACACCAAACTTCAGGAAAATGTTTTTGATAAAATTTTAGTTACCGGAAATATTTTAGAGCATAAATACATTCAACTTATTGGTAATGAAAGAGTCTTAAATGTCAACGAAATTAATTATAACGCTTTTATTCCCTTTTATCGTTCCATACTATATAGACGAAACTATATACATAGCAATGGAACTTTTGTCAATATTATTTATACTGGACGCATTTCCGTTGAAAAAAATATACTTTACAATTTTGAACTTATCGATTTTCTTGTTAAATTTTACCTCCATAATGATTATTCTAAAATTAATTTTCATATTATCGGGTCTGGACCTTATACTACTGAATTAAAAGAAATTTGTAATACACGATTTCAAAACGTACTCAAAAGAACAACCTTTTACGGTTCTAAGAATGCTTTATGGATTGGCGATTTTTATAAATCTATTTTTAATCCCATTTTTCTTTTTTCATCACTTTCTGAAACTTTCGGCAAAACAGGTGTTGAAGCTATGATTACTGGAATACCTTTATTTAATATAGAATCAAATATTTCGAAAACACTTTTTAATCTTCACGGAAAATTAAATACTTTCCTTTTTAAAGATAAAATGGATTTTGTTAAAAAATTTGATTTATATATGAATATGAGTATAAATGATTTAAAAAATTTAGATAAGGAAATGAATGAATTTGTTAAAAAATATGATCAACAGATTATTTTTAAAAAGTGGCTAAATTTTTTATAAAAAATAATTTTATTATATAGATTTTATATACTTTCATTTTTTAAAATGAATAAAAATAACGCACTCGAAATTATTCAAGAAAAAGCTTTATTTTATCATCCAATACTATCCAAATATACTAAAACATTATCTTTAGGTTCAACTTGCTTTACTAAAAAATTTATGTTAAGCATTGGTATTCATCAAGAAACCGAATACTTTGATTATATTGGAACTCCAGTTTGGGCTATGACTGATTTAATCAAAAATAATAAATTAGATAAAATTTTTCATTATAACGATTACAAAAATATTAAAATACTTAACGATAAAGAAGATAGCTACAACATTACATATATTCCATACTTCTTAATCTTCAAACACGATTTTGCTCAAACTCATAAACAATTAACTCAACCACTTTCTTTTCTTCAATTCAACGATTTTAAAGCAAAATATACCCGTCGTGCACTCCGATTTAATCATTCTTTAGATCATTGCGATTCTATCCTTTTTATAAGATATGAACAATATAAAAATTATATTATACACGATATGTATAAAGATAAATATGAAAAAGATGAATTAAATCAATTACGCGATTTTTCATTCATGTTAAAAGAAAAATATCCAAATTTAAAGTTTAATATACTCTTCTTTTATTCAAATGTCGAAAATTCTTATTACGATAATATACACAATATTTTGATATTAAAAAATACTAAAATATTAACTTATGATAATTGTCACGAAAAACTACACGAAATATGTAATGAAAATATTGATTTATTAAATCAATATTTATAAATTAATTTAAATTATAAAGGAAGTTCGTAAGAAACCATTGGTTTCTTACTTTATTCCATTGCTAAATAATAAATAGAAGAATAACCAAATCTTTGTAAAAATGTATTAAATACATAATTTTTATATTTCTTTTGTAATTCCATAAATATATTTACATTATGATACTTAAATATATGTTCCAAATACTTATTTTCTAGATATAACGGATAAGCAAAATATCCATTTACTTTCTTTAATGCTATATTATATGTATCATTATCTTCACTTCTAAAAAACATATCTTTTTTATAATTATTTTTATACATAAAAGATACATAAATAGCATTATTATAATCATTTGTTAATTCATATCTAAAAGTATCATTTTTAACCTTATAATCTATATAAATATGATTTGATTCAATTACTATTTTACAATTTTGTCGTTCAAATGTCATTAAATAATTATATAAATTAAATTTAGGCAATATATAACCTAAATCAATCATTATCTTAGATGCTCCTTTTTTATATTCTTTTATATATGCTTCATCTATACTTTCAAATATCTTATTTATATTCATCTTTTTTAAATTTTCAATAAAATAAATACGGTCTTTTTCAAATTTATTAAATATTTTAATCGGTTCTAATAATTCACTAAAACTCTTATTTCGAATAATAATCTTATAATCCAATATATATTCAACTATTTTTTCATATTCATTTTTATATACCAACTCCATTGTATTATCTTTATTTTGAATTGTAATAAAATCATTTGTTCCAAATAAATCATTTACATAATTTTTTAAAATAGTATTAAAATAATTAATTTCATTTTGTTGATTTATTTTCATTCCATTATTTATAATATCATTTTTTATATTATTATACATTACATTATGCTCTAATAAAAGTTCAATAAAATCTAAATCAGAAACATTTTCATCATCTATTATTTTATCTTTTTTATAAAAAACTTTTTTTATCGATTTTATACAATCATTCATTTTTTAATTTTATTTATAATATATATTTACTTTTATATTCTTTTTTATTTTTATTTTTCATTTTTTATTATTTTTTTTAATTTATATTTTTATAAATATATTATTGTTTTTCTATTAAAAACAATAATAGTTGATGCTAACGCATCAATAACGCGGACTACTGTCCGCATTGCGGAATATGGCTTCGCCATATCCGCTCCGGCGAAGCCGGCACGCCGCAGGCGTGATTTATCAATAAACACACTAGTGTTTATTGATATTTGATAATTTATAACGAAGTTATAAATTATCACTTACTTAAATATTTTTTATTTATACTTTTTTTATTTATACTTTTTTTATTTATACTTTTTTTATTTATATTTTTTTTATTTATACTTTTTTTATTTATTTTTTATAAAAATTTATATTAAAGAACATTTAATTAAATATAAATACATAAATACATAAATACATAAATACATAAATACATAAATACATAAATACATAAAAAATAAAATATGAGTATATGTATTCAATGTAAATGCGAAAAAATTGACCACTCTGATACTGGTACTAATTACGAAGGTTTTACATACAATAAAGTAAAATGTAAATCTTGTAAATCATATGTTCATTGTAAATGGTGCTATGAAAATTTATATTTTAATGGTATTGCTTATCTTGAATACATGTATTGTTACAAATGTATGAAAAGATATTGCGAATATAAAGATTTACCTAAATTCACTGGTACTTGTACCATTTATCAAAAATGCGATTATAAAAATGATTCCAATGAAAAATGTAGTATCGATTTATTTAAATACAAAGGTTCTTTTATTGATAATTTACCATCTGGAATTGTTCAAATTTATGATACATCATGTGGATATAACATTCGTAAAGATAAAAGATTACAAAAAAAGTTTGAATCGTATGTTAATGAAACAAATATTGAAAATTATAAACGTTTTGAAAAAAATGATTGTGACTCTTATTTACAATATATTACTGAAAATGGCTTTTATAAATATTATTATAATAACCAAATTTATTTACAAGGTACTAAAATAAACGGCGTTTTCTCTGGTTTACTTTACTTATACGACAATTATAACTACTTTACATTAGAAGCTCTTAAAATACATCATAAATTAAAAGATGAAGATAAATACTATTTTGATGAATATTTTGATAAAAGCAATAATGACGGATATGATAATATTGAACATCGGCTTTGTAAATGCGTTATGAATATGAAAATATTAACTCACAAAATGGATTCATATGATTATAAAAAAATTTGTTATTATACACGATTTTTACCTACACATAAATATAATGAATCTCAATTATCAGAATATTCACGATTACACCCATCTTCTGAACTATCTTCAAACCATAGTCTAATTAATTATGTTAATTATGATACATTAAATCATAGATACTTAATTAGCGTTCCCATTGGTGAACTTATATATTATTCTCCTGATTATATTCCAGCATTTAAAGTTAATTGTTCTACCATGATGGAAGATGGGGTTGAAATACCTATTTATGACGGAGTATTATATGAATTTGATTATAAACGCAATTACCAAATTAGACAACGTGTAAATCTTAAAAATGGGAAAAAAAATGGAACATCTTTCACATATGACGGTGATAAATTGGTTTTTTGTAATTATAAAGATGGACTTTTAGATGGAAATTATTATAAATGTCATATTAGATATGAATATCTTGAAAAACTTATTTTTAATTACGCAAATGTAATTTCTTTCCAAAATAATAAACCTGATTACAATGGATATTCTAGATATGATAAATATTACCCTAAAGATAATGATTATAGTGTGCTTTCTATTCTAAAAGATGCTGAAAAAGCATTTGAAACTGGTACTGAACATAGAGAATTATTAATTAAAAAATATATTTTTGATAAAAAATATGAATTATATGAAAAGATTTTTGAAGTAATGAATGTAGATAATTTTAAAAATTATTTCTTTAAAAATAATGATTTTATTTCAATTGAATGTACATATAAAGATGGAAAAATAATTGGTCTTTATAATGAATATTCTATAGATTATCCTTCAAAAAGAATTCGTAAAAGTTGTTTTTATAATAATGAAGGTTTATTAGATGACACTTATACAGAATTTAACCGTGATGGTTTAATGACAGTTTCTAGAAAATATAAAAATGGAATTATGATTGATGATGAATATATATATTATTATATAATTAATGAAAAAAATAAAAATTCATATGACCCTGATAAAAAATATATAAGATGCATTGAAACTCATAACCATTATAATCAAAATGGTAAAAAAGATGGTGTTTGCGAATCATATTTTATGTTAAAATATGAAGATTTAAAACATTCTGTTGATGCTGATTATGATGGGCTTGTTAACGATACTGATATGGAAGATATTATTTATGAAAATGAGCATGGAGATTATTCTGAATGCGAATATGCTGGAAAATTAAAAAGCAGTTCAACGTATGAAAATAATATTTTAATTGAATATACTGAATATTACGACCATTTACCAATACACACAAATATTGTTAAAGAAACCATTGTTAAAAAAGATTTAAATGATGAAACTATTGATTTACATAGTTATATTTCTTATGTTGGAGAAGGAGAATTAGATGAAAATGATGAAAATATTGTTAAATATGTATATGAAAATATAAGATATTATCAAAATAATGAAATTGAAGATAAAAGATATACTAAAAATCCATTTACTAGTAGTCATATTGGAAATAGAGTAAATTATTATTCAAATGGAAAGAAATACTTTAGCGGAGCTGAAAAATATGAATATAATAAAAGTACTAAAAAAATAGATTATAAAAATATTGGAACACATTATTACTTTCATGATAATGCTAAAAATAGTGTTGAAAAAGAAATATTATATGATGTAGATGGAAGTAAAGTGTATGAAAAAAAATTTAATAAATCCGGAAAAGAAATAAATTAAATAATTTGGGATTTTTATAAAATAATATTATTAAATGTAATAATATTATAAATAATTTTTTATATTGTGTTTAATAATATTTTCCAGTATCAATAAATCCTTTATTACGAGTTCTTGAAGATTCGTAATTAGGAATATTTACCTGATAATTTGTATCTATTTCATATTTATCATATTCTTTGCTTTTCATAATTTCTTTTGTTTTGTCTTTGTGTAAATTACAAATTTGAGTTATTTCAGACAAGCATTTATCACGAGTTCTTATATTACGCGTTTCACAATAATCGAATTTTCGCGTTTCTAAATTATATGGTTTGTGAATCGTGTCAAATATATATTTATTTTTCATAACACTATAATAACGATCTACATATGAAAAATCCTCTTTTAAAGATTGCGGATTTGAATAAATATATGAAATAATAGCTTTATCCAATTTTTCTAATACTAAATATCCAGCTTTATCACTTTGAATACGTTTTAAACCACCATCTGTATAAATAAAAGCATATTTGCCATCAAAATAAATATTTTTGTTTTCATCATTTTCCATAATTAAATTTAAAAAATTTTTGTGTAAATAAAAATCTTTATTTTGAATGGCATTTCTTGGAATATGTGAATGGGAATAATTATTTTCAACAAAATCTTTTAATTCAAAATTATAATTATTTTGAGATAAATTATTATTTACATTTTGAATATTTTGAATATTGTTATTATTATTTTGAATAAATTGATTATTATTTAAAATGATATTTTTATTATTATTTGATACATCTTTGTTTACTAATTCTTTATTTAAAATTTCTTTATTTACATTTTCTATTACACAATTTAATAATCTTTTTTTATCACATAATTCTTTATTATTAAAATGTTCTATTAAGGTATTTTTATTTTTATATGATGTATTGCATAAAAAACATTTATATCTTTTCTTTCCATCTATTATTACAATACAATCATCTATATTTTTAATTAATTTTACTTTTTCATAGTTATTATTATTTTCAATATTTTTTTCTTCCTTTAAATCTGATAAATGATATATTACATTTAATTTTTCTTGATATTTATTTACTAAAATAATTTTATGATATATTTCTAAATCATTCGGATTAATATTATCATAAAAATAATATCTTTTATTTTTTGATTTTTCTTTAATTTCTTCATTTGTTAATAAACAATTATATTTAGATTCGCATGGTTCTTTTTTATCTAAATGTCGCTGTAAGTCACTTTTTAAAAAAAATGGATGTAAGCATTTATGACATAAAAAACATGAATTATTTTTATTATAATTCATTTTAATTTAATTAATTCTATATTTATTTAATATATAAATAATTCCTTTATATCCACATAAAAAAATATGGATTTATGGAAGAATGTAATAGAATTTATGGAACACTTATTTTATAAATTATTATTATATCAGTAATATTACAGGTATATTATATTTATTTAATTATATATTTTTAAAAATCCCAGTAATAGTATTTTTATTACTTTTTTTAGTTTTAGCAAATTTATGTAATTCAACTACAAAGCAAAATAAATTTCCAGAAAATAAATGATTTTTTTATTTTTTAAAAATTTTAAAAGTTTTGGCGGACTTTGCAAAACCAATGTTATTGAATTACATAATTTTGCTAAAACTAAAAAAAGTAATAAATTTACTATTACCATAAGATTTTTTATTTTGTATATAATTATTTCTTTATTACCAAATAGTATTATATTTTATTCATTTTAATTAATTTACAATTCCATAAGTTTTAATACATTCTTCCATAAATACATAAAAGTTTATGTCATGACACATAATTTTTATCCCAAAAAATAAAAATTAGTACTTTTAAATAAATTATTTTTAATTATTTTTAATATAAAGATTTAATTTTATTAAAATATATAAAATGACTTATTATAAAGATATTGAAGAATATAATGATATCATTAAAAATGGTATTTATAAAATATATTATGATAATGAAGATATAAATAATAAATCTATATTTTATAATAAAAATGAAGATTTACCTAAATATGTGATTTATAAAGAATATTTATATTCAAATAATCAATTAGAACAAATAAAAACATTTTTTAGAGATGGTATATTAAAAGAAGAAGAATTATATGAATCTGGAAAATTAAGAGCTAAAATTACATATTTTTATAATAGCGTAAAAAAAATATGATGATAATTTTAATAGTAATGTTACAAGATATTATGAAAGCGGAAATATAAAATATAATGGTAATTATAAATATTGTGCTATAAAAGATACATTATATAAAGATAATAATCATAATACTTATTATGATAGTAAAAATAAAAAGTTAGAATCAACAGAATTATATGATAATGGTAATTTATTACATCTTATTCTTTTTGATAAAAAAGGAAATATAATTAAAGAATATGGACCTTCGATCAATTATTAAAATAATTGTTATTATTTATACTTTATTTAATGAATATTTATTTATAAAATCATTCATATTCATACTTCCCATTGAACTATTACAAGATTGACATATAGGTCTTAAATTATCTATACTAATATCTCCACCATCATAATGAGATATAACATGACCACAATTAAAATTTAATTGGTCTATTTCTGTTAAATTACAACATAAACATTTTGCAATACCAATATATCTTCCAATATATGTATCCCATACACGTCTTTTTAACGTAATTGAAATATTTTTTCTTTTATTATTTGATTTATCTTCTTTAATATTTAATTTATCTTCTTTAATATTTAATTTTTCTTCTTTAATATTTAATTTTTCTTTTGTATTTTTAATATTATTATTAGATTCTTGATTATGTATATTATTCTTGGAATTTTTATTTAAAAAAGTTAATTCTAAAGATTTACTTTTTAATTTTGCTTCATAAATTATTCTATTAGCATCACATATTTTTTTACCATTTGTTAAATGATTTACTAAACTTCTTTTAGATTTATATTCTGTATAACAATATGGACAAGAAAAATCTTTTTTATCATTATTATTTTTATTATCATTTTCTTCTTTTTTATTATCATTTTCTTCTTTGTGATTATGTTTTTTATCATTATCTTCATCATTATTTATTAAACAACATTCTTTTAATTCTTGTAATAATTCTTTTTTTTTATTATAATTTTTATATTTTTTTTCATAAAAATCTTCTTTTTCAATAAAATTAAATTCTTCTTGATAATAATTTATTAAAAATACATAATCTTCTAATGTAAAATTAGTATGGTCAAAATTAATATAATATCTTTTATTTATAGATAATAAATATGCTTCTTCAAATGTTAAATTTTTATTTGGTATATAATTTAATTGACATTGTTTCTTTTTTTCATAATGTTTTTTTACATCATTTTTACGATATGTTCTATAATTTAAACAATAATGACATATATGTAAACAATTATTTTTAAGTTTAATTTTAGAATCCATTTTAATTATATATTTATATAATTCTTTTATATCCATTTGTAATATTTGTGTAGAAGAGCGATTTTTTCTTTTTAAAATTTTTAAACAAAATATTTTTTATTTAAAAAATAAATAATGATTATAAAGAATTATACTTATAACTAAATTTAAAAAAAATAATTAGATTATTATACCTAATTTATAATAAATAGGACAGATTTTACGAAGTAAAAGATGAACCAGTTCCCTAACATATTTATAAAAAGAATGTTTCAATTCTTGAAGAGAAATATTTTATAACTATTTTCGGGGTACAATTTCTTTTATATCAAATTCTAATTTTTTTTAATAAATAATTATTCCATATTAAAATTTTAATATAAAAGAGTTTATTATAATATATATAGAAATATATATTAAATAAAAATGAGTACAGAAACACCAAAATATGAAAATATTTCATAATAAACAATTTAGTTGCGGTGATCAAACAAATGAATCTCGTATAAAATTTTCAAATAGTGATTTCAAAATATGTGTTCAATGCAACTCTTCAAATATTGAGAAGATTGAAAATAAAGCAGGATGATGTTTTTATTTGTAAATCGTGTAATTGGAGTACAAGTTTTCAATGGGATGAAGCAGGAGATGGCCTATATTATTATGAAACAGAGTACTATTTACCTAAAAAATAAAAAAATCATTTTGGTCTTTATTTGGATATAAAAATATTATTATAATATATTATAATAATATATAACAAAATGAATTCTTCTAAAAGTAAAAAAACAAAAGATATTTCTAAAAAAGATATTTCTAAAAAAGATATTTTCGAACAAAAACATTTTAAACTTTTAGATTTTAAAGATTTTCCCCCTATTTTAGGTCAACCAATCATTCTTGATAAAGATACAATATTTTATAGAGCTTATGATAAAAAATATAAAAAATTTAAAAGACCCGCTTTTTTTGGAGAATATGATAATGCTCTAAAATATAAAACAAATGAACGAGAATTATCAGCATTTATAACAAAAAGGAAAATTAAATTGCTTGATATAAGATATGTTTCGCATATTATAAATCAACTTATAATATTACGGGAAAATAATAAAATGGTTGATGGATATAAAACTTTGGCATTATCTTTTGGTTTAGTATCATTATATGAACAATTGAAATTATATAAAATGCGATATTTAAATATATTAAAAGATGATAAACGATATACAAAAATGATTGAATATTATAATCATTATGAATCTTCTCAAGAAAAATTTACATGGCAAAATCCGATTGAATTAAGTGGAATTAGAATAGGTGATACAACAAATGATATTGAATCATCATTGATGTTAAAAGCAATATTTGGAGATTTTTTTGATGGTATTATTTTTCCAAAAATATTTAGTCCATATTTTAATGAAAATTATATACCAAATGAAATATTATTATTTGAACCCGAAAAATGTGTTTTTGAAAATGAAATAAATATGATTATATTAAATACTAATTATGCATCTTATGTAAATATAAATGATGTTATAAAAAAAAATGGTATTAATGTTTTCCAAGTACCATATCTTATGAAAAATAATAAGTATATGTATTATCAATATGGTGGACATTCAACTGGTAAAAGTGACCCAAATTATATATTTGAAAAAAATAATATTATAAATGAATATTATGATACAAAAAAGAAAAAAGTTAAAAAATTACAAAAAATCGGACAAATGTTTAAAAATGAACTATTTGATACAAAAGTTCCAGAAAGAATAAATTACATTGCTGAACGAAATGATTTATTATCTTCAAGATCTACAATGGAATTAAATCCTTCTATATAGAAGTATTTCTATATAGAAATAATAAATAATTCTAAAACCCATATTGTGTCATAAATTCATTCATATCTTTCGTACCCATGGATGAATTACATCCTTGGCAAATCGGTTTTAAATTATCTAACTGTAATTTACCTCCTTTTGCTTCCGATACAATATGACCACAATGAAAACTTAATTGAGTAATACTTGTTAAACCACAACATAAACACTCTGTTTTACCAATATCTTCACCAACCCATTGTGCCCAAACTTTCCGTTTAAGTGCTGCTGGAATATATTCTTTTTTATATTTTTTTGTATCATCATTTTTAATTCGTCTTTTTTTTACTTTTTCTTGAATCATTTCTTCATGACACGTGAATAAGGAGTCATCAATTTCCATTTTATTATTTATTGTTTCTTTATTTATAATCGGCTCTTCAATCATCATTGAGTTGTCATTCACTTTTTCTTCAATATTCTTTTTTTTAGATACTTTTTTTTTAGTTACTTTTTCTTTTGATACTCTTTCTTGAATACTATTTACATTATTTGTATTATCTACATTTGTTAAATCAATTACATCAATTATCTCATTTTTATTATCTATATAATGAAATAAACAATTCCAAATTTCATATATTGTATCATAATCATCTTCATATTTTAATGAAATCAATAATGAAAAATCGCATTTATTATCAAAGCTTTCAAAAGTGTAACTTGATAAAAGTCTTTTATCACTATTTATAAAAAAAGTTGGGATTTTATCATATAAAATAGCATCGTCTTTTTTTATACGATTTTTTATACGATTTTTTAATTTGTAATTTGAAATAATATGATACCATTTATTTTTAATATTGATATGTTCCTTCTTTTGAGTAATATATAAATCATAATTTGTATCCCATTTTTGATATATTGATATTAACAGTTTGTTTAATAAATAAATATGTGTGGATGAAACTGCACTTTTACATTCGTTTTCAAACCTGTATTTATTATTCATTAAATGGCGCAAATGTGTTGGAATATGGTCAAAACCATTATTTTTGAGATACGCATATTCTTCTTTTGTATAAAAAATATGAATGGTTGGATCCATTATTTTTTTTAAGATTTCAAAAATCTTTTCTTTATACATAAATTTATTTGCTATGATAATCATATTATATTCTTCACTTTTACTTTTTTTGTAATCATCAAAAGTACTATTCGATTTATATATATCAAAAATAGTTTGAAAAGCATCATATGAATTTAAATCAGCACTATCTTGTAATTTTTCAAGATATTTGATTTGATACATATATTTTTTACGATGTTCAATGGGAATGGAATAAATATCTTTAAAATAATTATTCCAAAATACTTTTACTTCATTATTCATATTTGTAACTTTTAATTTTAATTATATAGATGTATTTATTTTATTTCTTTTTATATAAAAAATTCATTTTTTGATTTTTTTTAACAAATATTTTTATGAAAAAAAAATATATTTTTATAGAATAGTTATAAAAAATGTTTAAAAAAATAATATTAAATAAAGAATATGTTAAAAATCAATTAAATTCATATCAAGATATGGGTATAAAAAAAGGTGATGATATTACAGAATTATTTTATAAAAATTTATCAGATGATTTTATGCCTGATTATTTATTTCAAGGATTTGGTAAAATAAAACCAAATAATATAACAAGAGTATATTATAACGAAATAAATAAATTACTTCCTAAAAAAATATTAGGTAAAGGAACACAAGGAGTTGTTATTGAAGCAACTGATGAAAACAACAGTTCAAATTATAATAATGTTGTTGTAAAAATATATTCATCACCTCCAAGTAAACAAAGTTTTTTATTACCAATATATCAACATTTATTTCATTCAGATGATTCAGAAAATAATCCACCTACAATATATGAATCATTTTATTTAAAAAAAAGATTAAATTCATTGAATAGATATATAAATAATAATCATTTACCTAAACAATTTTCAGTAAGAACAACGGAAGAAATAAACAAGTTAAAAGAAAATGGACATAATGTAAGGTCACGTTTATATGAAGTAATGGCTAAATATGATTATTCATTTACACAATTTATACCTATTATAAATTCTTTTAATTTTAATACAAAATATAATATTACAAAATCATTATTTTATCAAGGATTATTAACATTAATATGGTTATATATGGAAAAAGGAATTAGTCATAATGATATTTCAACAGATAATTTTTTAATAAAAAAAACAGAAGATGAATATTTTGAAATAAATATATATAATCAATCATTTAAGGTTAAACTTTATGGATATTATTTAGTTTTATCTGATTTTGGTCATGCATCAAGTATTGAATTATTTGAATATGATAAATATCCAAATGCAATTAAACCTTCTGAACAAATACATGTAAATCCTTTAGATGACATAGATTATTATATTCAAATGTATAAACAATTAGATGTAACATTGACTATGTTAGATAATGTTAAAAATCCAACTTATAAATATAGATTAGTAATACGAAATTATAAACGAGATAAATATAGACATACATTTCAAAAAACATTAAATGATTATAAAAAACATTTTTTTACATATGTTTATAAAAAATTATTAAATGAAAATAATGTATTTATATAAATTTATTTTTATAAATATTTATTTTTTATAATTTTAATTGAAAAGAATCAAAACCTATTTTTGTTAAAAATCCGATTTTTTTATACCATGATTTATATTTTTTATTTGAATAAATATTGTGAAAATGTACATAATTATTATTAACTAAATCATATTTCTTATTATCTTTTATGTTTATAAAATAATTGTTACAATCATTTATATAAATTTCTTTCATATTATTTTTTTTTAACAATTGAATAATATATTGAAATAATTTTATTTCTTTATTTTCTAAATATATGGATTTATTTATAAAATATATTTGTTTATCTTTATACATATTTTTTTTATTTTTATCATATTTTTTTTGATATTTTTTAGCTAATTGTTTATATCTAAAAAAATTTTTTTTATAACGAGCATCAAAAATATATGATATATTATTTTTTTTGTTACAACTTAATATTAAATAACCATTATTGATATTATTTTTTTCATATATTAAATAAAAATATAAATATAATTTTTTATAATTATTTATTTTATGAAATATTTTTTTGATAATATAATCTTTATTTGTAAAATCGTGATTTATAACACTTATTTTTTTATACTTTTTTTTCATATAATATTGATTTAAAAAAAATGTATCAGTTATATAATCACGAATATTAAATATATATTTTGAAAAATTTGGAGTATACGTTTTATAAAAAAATCCATATTCACGTTTTGAACTTTCAAAATTTTTATGATTTAATGTATATCTTGATAATTTATTTAAAATATTTTGTTTTTTTATATATTTTTTACAATTCATATAAGAATATATTTCATAATATTCATTTAATAATTTTTTTTTAATTTTTATATTTTTAGATTTTTGTATGTGTATTTTTTTTTGTAATATTTTTTTGTTATTTTTTAATTTATTTATTTTCATATAAAATGTTTTATATTTTTTCTTTTTTATTTTTTTAATTTCATTTATTTTACAAATTTTATTTTGTTTTTTTACATATTTCAAAATTTTATCTAAATTTCGTTTTTTTATGAATTGTTTTATTATTTTATGATTATTTTTTATTTTATTTTTCATATTTTTATTTTTATGAAATATTTTATATATATAAATATTCCCAATTTTCTAATTTTAATTTATATACTTTATCTTTACTTGATTTTAATCCATATTTTGTAAGTATATTTTTAATAAATTTACTTTTAGCTAATATATCACATTGCTTTTTAGTAAATTTTTTAGAATTAAAATATGTAAATAAAAAAATGTCATTTAATTTTTTCTTTTCATTATTACTTATATTGTTCGCATTTATAAAATTTTGAATATTATTTATATTTTTAATATCTTTTATAGTAATAAATTTCAATTTATTCAATATATTATTTCTTTCTTTAACTTTATTATCTGATAATTCAAAACCAAAATGATTATTATACCATCCTTTTCTTTTTTGTAATAAATGAATATTTGGCATATTTACATGATGAATAATATCTGTTCCTGTACAATAAAAAAAAGATTCATCTGTTAATTTAATTCTTTTTATACCTAATCTTTTACATATATCAATACCTAAATATATTGCTTTTTTAGCATCAAAAAAATATTTTAAATATTGTTTTTTTATAATTTTAATGTATTTATTATTTTTAGTTTTATTATATTTTTTTAATAATTTTTTATATGTATTTAACATTTTTTCATATTTTTCTGTTTTATTTATTCTTTCTTCAAAACGAACACCTCTTAATTCAGTATCTAAATTTTTAAGTGTAATTAAAAATAATAAATGATTATTATCTGTATATTTAGATTTAATTACTAATCCAATTTCCTTATTTTTATTAGTATTGTTTGTTCTAATAATAAATAGTTTTATAATAAAATTTTTATATACAAATTCATAGTCATTTTTATTTGTAAAAAAATTTAATAAATGGTCTTCAATATATTTATTTTTAACATATTTATTTAATTCTGTAATAATTTTATTTATACTATTATTATTATTATTAATATTATTGGTATTATTCGTTCTATTATTTATATTATTTTTAGATATTGGTTTAGATAAATTTATAATTTTTATATTATTATTCATATTTCTATTATATGTTAATTTATTTTTTATAAATTTATAAAATATATTGTTCGGGAAACAATTTTTAACAAATTAATATTTTATAAATTAATATTTTTTTAAAAAATTATTTATAAAAAATATTTTTTATAAATAATTGTTGAATATAAGAGTTTTTTGAGAATATAAATATAGATATAAAATTAATATTTTTATTTATCTTTTTAAAAAAATGCTTACAGCACTTCGCAACAGAATTCTTCCTTTTACTCTTTTTCGCTCTTTCTCTCACCACCATCGTGGAGTAAACGCTCTTCGAACTGAACTGAAAAGACTTCACGATATTGATAATCGTTTCGGAAGTATTTTCCATAACGCAAGTTATGAGACAACAAAGACTCATATGAAGGTATATGGGGAAACTACGGTACTGAGTAATGGTGTGCATGTAGTTTATACTGGTAAATTTACGGGGAGAAGTCCAAAAGATAAATATTTTGTTTACAATGAAGGAAGTGAAAGTTCTAAATTAATTGATTGGGGAAACGTGAATCAACCAATGAAACCATCTGTTTTTTCTGAGTTATATGATGATGTAACAGAGTATTTAAGTAAGAAGGATCGTTTATATGTGTTTGATGGACTTCTTGGAAGAAATCTTTCAAATGTTAAGGCTAAAAAAGTTCGTATTATTTCAAACCACGCATGGCACCATTATTTTCTTAAAAATATGCTTTTAGAGTGTCCAGTAGATGATGTACGACCTCTTGATTTTACCATCTTAAACGCTTGTGATATTGAAAATAAAAAATATAAAACACATGGTCTTAATTCGGAAGTTTGTATTGCTGGAAATTTTGAGAAAAAATGTGCGGTCATTATTGGTAGTAAGTATAGCGGGGAAATGAAGAAGCTTTTATTCAGTTATGGGCATTACTTCGCACCACAAGAAAATATGTTATCTCTTCACGCATCTGCTGTTGAAGCTCCAAATGGAAATGTTGGATTAATTGCAGCATTATCGGGATGTGGAAAATCAACTTTCGGACAATGTATTGGTACTAATATATCAGATGATGAAACAATTTGGAATGATGATGGAATTTATAATTTGGAAGGGGGCAATTATATTAAAACATATCGCTTATCTGCTGAGGATGAACCTGAGAGCTTCAGTTGTATTCGCGATAATGCGCTTTTGGAAAATGTAAAAGTTATTAAAAATGAGAAAGGAGAACTTGTAGTTGATTATAATGATAAAAGCATTACTGAAAATGGACGATGTTCTTACCCAGTTCATTATAATCCTTCTTATAATGGTTCTGGAGTTGCGAAACATCCAAATAAAATTATATTTCTTTCATATGATGGATACGGTATATTAGACCCAGTTAGCATACTCAGTAAGGAAGACGCAGTTAAATGGTTTGAGTTGGGTTATACAAGCAAAGTCTCAGGTACTGAGCGTGGAATTACTGAACCTACACCAACTTTTAGTAAATTTTTTGGAGCAGCCTTCATAACTCAGCATAAACATGTTTATTCAAATCTTTTTAAAGAAAAGATTGAAAAACATAATTGTGATGTATATCTTGTCAACACTGGTTCACGATGCTCCAAAGGCGGTCCTCGTATGATTATTGGCAATACTAAAAAAATTATTAATGCTATCATGAATGATGATATTAAAAAGAGTCCAACTATTGTAAATGGATTAGGTCTACGTGTTCCTACACAAATTTATGATATTGATGAAAAGTATTTACTTCAAAAAAATAGTTGGAAGTCAATTGAAGAATATGAAAATGGATTAAAAGATTTTAAATCAATGATTGAAAAAGAAATGGCTAAAAATAATTAAATATATATTTAGTTTGTAATAATTTAATTTTTAACAAAAAATATTTTGTTAAAAAGTTTTAAAGATTATATCTTTTTATTTATAATCTTATCTAAATATTCTTTGATATAACTATTTTCAGATAATTTTATATATAACTCATTATCTCCTGATAATATTTTCTTTTTTTGTGTTATATAAAGCCAATTAGCAATATTATATTCTTTATATTTTTCATGAATATTAGGTGACCTTTTATTAATTTCACAAAATTCAAATAATAAATCTTTCCATTCTTCCCATGTTAATTTAATTTTATCTTTATTTTTTTCTTTATTTGTTAGATATTTATCTAATGATTCCTTTATATATTTATTTTCTGATAATTGAATATATATATCATCTGATATATTTTTAATATATTTTTTTTGTGTATTAATCCAATTACCAATATTATATTTTTTATATATTTGATTATTTACAGGTATTTTTTCATAATTATCACAATATTCAAAAACTAATAATTTCCATTCATTCCATGTAAGTCTATTAATTCCTTCATTTAAACGTCTTAATTCTAAACATTTATCAATACTTTTTTTAATAATTTCATTTTTACTTAAAATAATATATAATTCATCATTTTCAGATTTAATTTCTTTTTTTTGATCCTGAAACCAATCTGAAATGCCGAATTCTTTATACTTTGTTGTTGGTATTTTGTTATATATATTAACATATTCAAATAATAAATTTTTATGTTCATTCCATTTATTTATAATACCTAAATGAATATCTAAATCTTCTTTTATATATTTATTTTGAGAAAATATTTTATATAATTCATCATTAACACTTTTAATCCGTCTTTTTTTTTGAGAATACCATTTTCCAATATTATTTTCTTTTTGTTTAATTATTCTTTTATTTATATTACAAAAATCAAATAGATAATTAACAATTTTATTAAAATCATATCGTACTCTTTTCAAATTTTTATTTTTAGAATCTAAAAAAGTATCTAATGAATTTTTTATTAATAAATTTATTGATAATTTTATATATCTTTCATGCATCTTGTCATTAATTATTTTCTTTTGTTGTTGTAGCCACATACCTATTTTAATTTCTTTATATAATTGAATTTGTGTTGGCACTTTTTTATTTAATTCAACATATTCAAATAATAAATTCTTTTTCATTTCCCAAATATCTTCTGCTTTTATACATTTTATATTTATAAACTCTTGTAAATTATTATTTTCAATTACTTCTAATTCTAAGCTATTTTTATTATATTTATTATCATAATTTGAATATAAATACTTAATTTTATCAGCAAATTTTATATCATTTTCTTTTAATAGCGATAATGTGTTTACACATTTATTTAAATCATCACACCACATAAAACAATTTGCGATTTTATTCGGATTTTCTTTTACTAAACGATTTGCTCTACATAAGCGTTGTACTGTTACAATATCATTACTATTGTCTCCAATATGTGTTATAAATATTGAATCACATTTTGGTATATCAACACCTTCATTTAAGATACGAATTGAACAAATGATTTTAATTTTATCATTTTCATCTTTTTGAAACTCTTTTATTATTTCTTCTCGTTCTTTATCATTTGTTTCTGATACTATTTTATTACACCCTAATGGTAAATAATGATATTTATTATTTACTTCTATTATATTTTTCATAAAATCATTACATTCTTCTTTTGAAGATACATATACAATACATTTTTTAGAACCCGTATGTAACATTCCATTTAATAAAAATAAAGATTTCTTGGTATTATCATTATTCATTTCTAATAGCTCTTCTGGTATATCAATCATTATATTTCCTTCTTTTTCAATCATTGGTAAATAAATTTGATAATCACAAATATGTTTTTCTTCAATTGCTTTTCTAAACTCATATTGATAAATAACTTCGCATCCAATGATTTCTTCTATACTACTTGGTGGCGTAGCAGTTACTAATAATACTTTTGGAAATGCTTTTACAATTTTAATTAATTCATCTTTATTCATTAAATTATGTGCTTCATCTACAATCAGAATTGAATTTGATAAATCATATTTACAAATCAACTCTTTATCTTCATTCTCCTCTTCTTCATTTTCTTCATCCTCTTCATCTTCTTCTTCTTTCTCATGTTCATTTTCTTCTTTATTTTCATCATCCTTCTCATTCTCTTGTTCATTTTCATCATCTTCTTCAAATAATTGTGCAAAAAGCGTTTGAGCAGAATCAAATGTTGTTGAAACAATAGATTTATCATTTATGATTTTTTCCAAATCTTTAAAATCCGTACTTCCACTATTATCACTATCAAGTAATAATGTTTTATGTTCTGGTAAATATGCTTTTATTCGTTCTAAATTTTGTTTTGTATGAATTCGTAATGGTGATATAATAAAAACATTTTTATAATCTTTATCTTTTACGTGATGATTAAAAATAACTGTTTTACCCATACCACAAGGTAAATGTAATAATTTAGTACCATCCCATTCACTATTTAATTTTTCAATCGCTTCTTTTTGATAATCTCTTAATATATAATCTTTTTCTTCCATTATTTCAACCGTATTTGTAGTAGTAACATTTCCTAAAAAGTTGTTTTGAATATTTTCATTATAAGGTAAATGTATATTTAATATATCACCTCGTAAATTTAGTATATCATCTCTTACATCTACTTGTAATTTACCATTATGATATAAATAACCTTTTGATTTATTATTATGTTTTCGCATTCTTGCAAAAATTACTTGATAAAATGAGCCTAAATCGTGTGCTCTTAAACTTCGTTCCCATAATTTACTTTGAATGCCATTATAACTAACATTATTTTCGTTATCTATACTTTTAGAAATTCCATCTAATCCATATTCACGAACAGGATTATAATAAGTACCTTCTTCTTCAAAACGTTCTTTTCGTTTCATTCGTAAATTATTAAAATCATGCACAAATCCAGATTCATATAAAACCGTTTCTGGAATTTGTGTCCAATGCCAACTTATTGCGTCATAATTTTTACGATGATAATCAATTGAATAATGCTCGTAATTTGTTGCGTTTGTTTTATTCCAACCTTTTTGTGTCATTTTAAATTATATATATAATTTCTTAATTTATATATTTAAATTAGATATTTTTTTATGAAATTAAACTTATATATATAATTTCTTATAATTATTTAGTTTCGTTTTCTTTAAGCTCACTTTTTTTTAAATAATATTTTTTGTTATATTCTTTCTTTTTTTCTTTATCAATTGTTTTTCTATATTCTTTTTGTTTTTCTTGAATTTCGTCTTTATGTTTTTCGTAATAACGTTTTGAAGTAATTGGATTAGTATACTTCTTCAAATGCTCTCGTAATTCTTCAATCTCTTTTTTCCCTTGTATAACTTCTTCTTTTAACTTTTCCACAGTTTCGGTTAGTAAAAGATTTTGCTCTTTTAACAATTTATTTTCTTCTTCCATACTTTTCGTATATTCTCTTTTCTATATTCTTTATTACTTTCTTTTTTATATTCATTTTTCCAAACTTTTTAACAAAATATTTTTTGTTAAAACAAATTTAAATTTAATATTTATTTTATTCATATATTATAAAAATGAATAAAATATTAGATTTGATTGTAAAAGATAATTATCCATGTTCGAAACTATCTATAAAAGGCAACGAATATATAAATATAGAACCAGAAATAAGATTATATTTTAATAGTAAATTACGTAATCATTTAATTTTTGATTTATATCATTTAGATACATTTAACATAAATTTTTATAGAAGACATAAATATTTTTATTCACACGAATATCAACAATTTTTATCTTATCGTTTTTTTACACAATATATTTTAATAAATGATGAAAATATAACAAAAAAAAATAAAAATAAATATTATGATTGTTATTTTTTTAAATTTAAATCATTTTATTTAACAAAAATCGTTTTTATTCAAAATCGTAATATTCATATTTATTATATATCTAATCCATCTAAAAAATATGACAATGATTTTTTTTTAAATGGATTTCTTTTACTTATTTGTGATATAAAAAATAAAAGAGGAAGAATTGTGGATATGCGTCTTAAAAAAGAGTTTTTTTTAACAAATAATAAAAAATTAGAAAAGAAAGAATTATATTTTTATAAAATATTCATAAATATTTGTTATAAATACAAAATACATAAAATTATATTAAATGATTATGATAATTTTTATTATGATAAAAATAAATGTGATATGTTTACATATTATTATCCAATATATAAAAAATCATGGTATGAGCATAAATTATATTTTACTTTTACAAAATCTAATGCTTTTGATAATAGAGATAGTATATATAATTTAAATGATTATTTATTATTAAAAAAACGATTAAAAAAATATAAAATTAAAAATTTTAATGATAGTTGTAATTTTATAAAAAAAAATAGATTTTATAAAAAAATAGATAATAAAAAAAAAGATAATAAAAAAATAAATAATAAAAAAAATCATTTAAAACATGGTAAAGTAAAAATTATATATAAAGAAACAAATAAAGAAAAAATATATTTAAAAATATCAATTATAAAAAAATTATTATCTAATAATTATTATAATTATCATTTATTAAATTTATTTTCAAAAAAGTTTTTAAATAATTATTTTATAAAAAATATATGTAATAAATAGAAATTTTATAAAATGAATAATAATATTACACTTAAAAATAAAATAAACAATATGTTAAATAAATATTCTGTTCATACAAAAATAGGTAAAAGTACAACAGAAAATAAAGAATATATATTTATATATGGAACTTATAGAATTGAATGTAAATTTTACATAAATAAAATTTATATATACATATATTCATTAAAAAATAAATTTAATAAAATACATTTTAATATTTATTTTAATGGTAATTTTGCAGAAATAAAAAATGTTAATAAAAATTTTAATAATAAATTAAATAAAAATTATAATCCTAAAAATGTAATTAATTTAATAATAAAAATATGCAAAATATTAAAATTAAATTATATTGATTTATATGATCAATCTTTCTTTATGTGTCATGGTAGAAAAATAGACTTAAATAATTTTACATTATTAAAAGATCATAAATCATGGTATGAAAAATATTTTGATTTTAAATTAAATAATAATTCTGATATATTAGAATTTAATAAAACATTAAATATTTTATCAAAATTAACATTACAAGAAGTTGTTGAAAAAGTTCCTTACTTTGAATATATTATATCTAATCAAAATAATCAAAATCATAATGTTAATGGTGATATGTTATTAAGTGAATATTTACAACACAAATTAAATAAAAGACAATGTAAAATTTTATATGATAATTATATATTAGATGAAATTTTCATAGAATTTGATTTATTAGATTTACGTGGAAAACCTTTTAGATTAATTTTATAATAATTATTTTTACATAATTATTTTTATAAATAGTTTTTACGACGTTATTTAATGATATTTGCGTTCATTTTTAAACCTTTTTAAATTTACACCGTTGATGAATTAAATTGGGACAATCATTTTAAATCTTCAAGGGTGTAAAAGGTGTAAAAAACTTATAATATGTATCATATGAATCAAATTTTATGTGATTGGTAAAATTCTTTCAAATTTAATATCTTATTTTCTTTATACCAAATTATTTATTTCAAACTTTTTATTTTGAAATAAATAGAAAAATATATTTTGTTAAAACAAATTTAATATTCTAAAGAGGAATTTAATTCTTCAATTTCTTCTATATCTAAACACCATTTCATAAAACGTGATGGATGCCATGTTTTCATCATTAACTCTTCTCGAATAATATTCATTCTTTTATATAAAAAATCAAAATCCATTTCAAAAATACCACAATTTCTTGATATTAGTCTCCAATCTATTTTATCTTGATTTTCTTCTAATAAATGTATTGCTGATTCATTATATGACATATTTTCCCAATCAAGTTTATTCATATTTTTTTCTAATAAATGAATGGCCGATGGATTCAAAGATAATTTAATCCAATCCATTCTATTTGGATATTTTTCCAATAAATGCATGGCCGATGGATTTTGACATAAACACGTCCAAAATATCTTTTCAGGATTTTCTTCCAATAAATGAAGTGCAGATGGATTTGAAGATAATTGTGTCCAATTTATTTTTGAAATATTTTCTTCTAATAATGAAATTACTGATGGATTCGAGGATAATAAATCCATACTAAGTTTATTTTTTATATCATCTATATTTTCATCATGGATAAATCCACTTTTTATCAATCCATCTAATATTTGTATAATTGACCTATTTGTAGATAATAAAGCCCAATTTATATTTTTAGGATTTTGAATTAATAAACGTGTTGCTGATGGATTCATACATAATAAATTCCAATTCATTTTATCTTGATTTTCTTTTAATAAATCCATTGCACATGGATTTTGAGATAATTGAACATAATCAATTTTGTCAGGATTCTTTTTTAATAAATGAATAGCATATGGATTTCTAGATAATTCACTCCAATCTAAATAATTTGGATTAATCCAACTTCGTAACTTTAGACCATTTTCAATATATAATAAATGATGAAACATTTTTTATATATTTATATGTATGAAACTTTTTATATATCTACATATTTATTCATTTTTTTAAATTTTTTAACAAAATATTTTTTGTTAAAAAATATAAGTTTAATCTATGAAATAAAAAAAGAAAGATAGATTATAGAAAAAAACAAAAAAATGGACTTTACGGATTTTCTTAGAATGATGGGTCTTAAATCGGAAACTTGTTTCAAAAAATCAGACCATTGTAATTGTATATTTGCTTCAATGCGCCTAAAAGGCCAAGGTGGATTTGATAAAATAGCTGGTTCAAGTATTCCATATTTATGTGATACATGTTTTACAACTATAGACCAAAAAGAGTTTGAAAAAAGAATACATAATTATGAAGAAATTATTATGAATTTACCTAAAAATAAGTTTATGAAAAATGAAGAAGAGTTACATACTTTTTTTACAAAAAATAATTTAGATCAAAAAAAGATGGAAGAAAATGCCAAAATTTTTAATGAAAAAATGAATCATATGAGTGTTGATACACTTCAATTTGATGAAAAAGACCCAAGTATTACATTAAATCTAAGTGATAAAAAGAAATAAAATTTACTATTTTTTAAGTCTTTTTTTATGTAATTTTTTTATATAATTTCATTTGTGTCTTTATAATCTCTAACAATGTACTTTTATTTTTTTTACACTTTTTACTTAAAATACTCTTCATTTTACTATATATTAAACTTTCATTTTTTAATTCAAATCCATACAACTTATGATATAAATAAGCTCCTCGTACTTTTGCTTGTTGCTCTACATCAAATCCTAATTTTTTAGCTAAACGAAATATACGGTCTTCACTTTTATTATCATTGCTTTTTGCTTCTATTTCCATTATAGTTGGTAATCCAGCATTTTCATCAAATACAATTTCACATTTTTTGTAATTCCATATTTCCCGAATCTTTTCATAAGTATATTTTTCTGTAAAACCTAATTTATGTAATATGTTTCGAGCTGTATCAAAATTATTAACGCTAATTTCGTGCTCTTCATGATATTTTGATTTAGAATCTTTATTTTTATAAGTAAGTGTTACACGATAGCCTTCATTTCGTAAACGCAATCTTTGATTCGTTCCTTTAATGTTAAATATGACTACTTGAAATAAGTAAGTACCTATTTTTTTAGCATTCATACTTTTTAACTTTTTTATTACAACATTTTTAGTAGGTACATGATAATTTATAAATGTATCATTTTGTAATAATTTATCGAATAATGGATTTCTTAAATAAAATGCTATTTCTACTTCTAATGTCATATTTCTATATATCATTTATATAAAAAAGTATTTTTGATATAAAAGAAATATATATATTATTATGTAAATAAAGAAATATGTTTCATATACTTAAAAATTCTTTTTATTATATTCCCAAAAATAGTTTTACATTTGAAGTGGGTTATAATCAATTGAATAAATATTTTTTTAACAATCCATTCAAATATGTTGGTTTTAATTATTCTTTGGAATTAAATGGTAAACATATAAATACTTTTTGGGAACAAAATAAAGATAATAATAATATTGTAAATCTACATTATAAATTAACACATTATCATAATAATTGTCTTCATACAATGCTTCATATAGAAGATGACCAAAATAGTATGAAAGAATTTTTTTATGTAAAACCTCGTGAAGATTATGCGAAAATAATTTATGGATTAGAGTATAATGGACGTAATATGTATACATTTGATTTTGAAACAATGTATCATTCACCATATCGAAATCATAAATATGCGGTTTTTGATAAACATCGTCTTTATTATAAGTTTTCCAAAAAATATTTAATTTAGGCAAAATCTTTTAATACTGATATGGTTGTAAAGTATTATTTTATTTTTTACGAAAAATAAAATAAATTGTTACTGATTATGGTAACTTAATATTTATTTTTTACGAAATAATTATAAATATAAGAATATATAGTATAAAATAAAAAATGTCACAACAATCCGATTTTTTTACAGCTCTTCATTACAACGACCCTAAAGATGGTTTTTATTATTATCAAAGTCGTGCAATTCAAAATGGTTATATAAAAACATCTCAACCTAATTTCAAAAATGAACATGCAAAATATCACAATATTTCAGGTGTAGAAGTAGTGTCTGGAAATAAAATACCAGTATTTAGTGCAAATGGTGCTCGTTGGGTAAATGATGAAAATAATGCTCCTTATAATTTAGGTTATAATGTATTATTTAATGGAAATGGCGATGATGAATATCTTGAAGGTACGAATTTACCATTTGAATTCAAAATAAGTGGTATTGGATATACTAATATTTATATAGGCAGTAATACGTACTTCACATTTGGTGATGGATCTGAAGAATATGAAGATTTATCTGCAAATAATCCAAATATTCCCAAAATATTATTGGGTAGCGAGGATCATTCATACCAACGAGTATTTGATAAGTCAAGTACTGAAGCTTATCGAGTACGATATGAAGGTACAAATGATACAGATGGTACACAAGGTTCACCAACAATTGTTTTAGAAGCATCATTTATGAATCCAGCTTTATATGGTGGTAAGATGGTATTTGAAATATTAGTTGGAACACATAATGCTACGAATGAAATCAATATGTTTGCAAATGCTACTCGACAATTAGTTTTTAATCCACCTTCATTAGAAGCAAATACAAGTTATGTATTTATTGGTGATGAAAATGGTGAATATTGGACTATATTAAAGAACGCATATTTAAAAAATCCTGCTTACTCTTTTTAATGAAATTATTATTTTTAAATAATTATTTTTAATAAATTTTAATTCAAAATATTATATATGAATAGATATATCATATTTATACATACTAAAAATAATAAGAAAAAATGAGTTGTAATAATCGCCCTATTTATTACGTTTATCCAAATAAAGATGGTAGTTGCCGTCCTGTTCAAATAAATTGTGGTATAGGTCCAACAGGTTATACGGGTTATACAGGTCCAGAAGGTACAGCATCTTCTACTGGAGCAACAGGTCCTATAGGATATACGGGTTACACGGGTTATACAGGTTCTATAGGAGCAACAGGACCTCAAGGAGAAACGGGTGCTCAAGGAGTTCAAGGTGTTACAGGTTATACAGGTCCTATAGGATATACGGGTTATACAGGTGCTCAAGGAGTTACGGGTTATACAGGTCCATCATCATTTTATTCGTATACAGTTTCTCCAACAAAAACATCCAATTTCAGTATACCATCTTTAACATCTGACCCAAATTATTATAATATTTATCAAGTAGATACATCCACAAATAGTATAATAATTACATTACCTCAAATAAGTAGTATAGATAATAGTAACAAACGAATAATTTATATATGTGATGTAGGAGGAAATTTAATGAATAACAGTTTAATAATACAAAGTAGTGGAAGTGATTTAATTAATAATGCATCATCATTAAATGCTCTTATTAATTATTCAAGTATACAATTCGTTTCAAATTATGGAACAACAACACCATCTCGTTGGTTAGTGATTTAATATAAATATTTTTTAATTAAAAATAATAAGAAAAAAATATATAATTATATTATAATGATAATATAAAAATAAATAAAAATGACTTTTATTCCATCCGTTTTAACATATGATGACCAAAATAATAGTAGTACAAGTACCCTTTCTTCATCAGCTTCTTTTACAGGAAGTGGTACATCCACAAATGGTTATGATACATTAGTTATAACAGTAAAAAGTAATGTAGATTCTGCATCAGGAGGTATAGCAATACAATTTTCTAATGATAATGTTACATATGAAACATTATATAGTGATACCTATTATGCTTCATCTTTTTTTACAAAAAGTTATCAACTTCTTAAAAAATATTATAAAGTAGTATATACCAATGGTTCATCATCTCAATCATCATTTCAAATCACATCACGTTTAAGTACATGTTGTATAAATGATACATCATCAAGTAATTCAATTACAGTTTTTGATAATGATGTTGAAGCATCATTAGATGCGTTTGGTAAACTTCGTGTTTCAATGCCTAATACATTAATTGATATTCGTTTTCCATCGAATAGTATAGCATCTGGTGCTAATTCAATTTTTTTAAAAAATAATTATCAAGTATGTACAAAATCAGTTGGTTCATATTCAGCTACTTATGAAAAGTCTAAAGCAATTATTAGTGGAACAAATGCTGGATATTATATTTCACAAAGTCGTAATTATATTACTTATCAACCCGGCAAATCGCTTTTATTTATGAGTTCTGGTATAATTAACCCATCCAATAGTGCTTTTACATCACGTTTAGGATTTTTTGATAGTGAATTTACTACATCTACTTCGTATCCAACTGTAAATAATGGTGTTTATTTTGAATATTCGAATGGAGCTATTTCTGTAAATCTTAAAAATGATAGTGTAACATCGATTAGTCAATCATCTTGGAATATTGATAAAATGAATGGTACAGGTACATCGGGTTTAAATTTAGATTTTACGAAAACACAACTTTTTGTCATTGATATGGAATGGTTAGGTGTTGGTCGTGTACGATTTGGTTTTTATGCATATGGTCGTATTCATTATTGTCATCAAATATTAAATATCAATGTATTAACATCACCTTATACAAATAATATTAATTTACCCATATCTTATTCATTACACGCAACAAGTGTAAATGCAGGAAGTGGTAATATACGCCAAATTTGTAGTACTGTTATTTCAGAAGGTGGTTATAATCCAACGGGTAAACCATTTAGTGTATCCAATAGTCAAGAAAATGTAGATAGTCCAGTTACTGTACCAACAACGGAAACCGCATTATTAGCTATTCGAGGAGGTGGTGTAAATTATTACCATCAAGATATAATTCCAACGGGAATTTCTATTATAGATACTGCTACAAATAATAATTTATTATATCGTTTAAGATTATACCAAGATGGTAATTTTGGTGGGTCTATTACTTGGAGTTCAGTGGATAATAATTGTAGTGTTGTACAATATGCGAAATCTGCTGCTATAACAGGTTTTAGTACAACAAATTCAAAATTATTAGATCAAGGATATTTTTATGGAAGAGGTACAATCGCATTTAATGGATTAGGAGATGTTTTTAATAATTTAATATTACAATTAACGGCAAATGTAGATAATGTTTCGGATGTTTTAATATTAACATGTCAAAAAATAGGTCAAAATAGTACGGAAGTGTATGCTACCATTAGTTGGCAAGAAATTTATTAAAAATGTTTTTTAATTTTTTTATTTTAACTTAAAAGAATTCGCATAATCATGATTATAAAAATATATTTTTATAATAGTAAAATAGTTAAAAATAAAAATGGCAAAAGGTTCCAGAAGTGGAGGTTTTTCTTTAGGACGTGGTAGTGGCATCAGTAGTTCATCATATCGTGTTGCTCCTGCTCCCATACCAAAAGTTCATAATAACATATTTTCAACACCTAAAAAAGTTGAAGTTCTATCACCAGCATCAACAGTATCACCTAAATCAACATTATCAGCACCAGTATCATCAGCACCTTCTTCAGGTGGATTTTTATCAACAATGGCTGAAGGATTTAGTTTTGGTGTAGGTTCATCAGTAGCACGTAATATTGTTGACAGAATCTTTTCACCATCTACTACAGTAAATTCATCTGGTAGTATGATACATTCATCGAAAGTAGGTTCAAATCATATATGTAGTGATTTAGAAAAAAGTTGGAGCGAATGTATGAGTATGAATAATCAAGATTTGAATATTTGTAAAAAAGCTTATGAAGATTATGAAGCTTGTAAAAGAAATGTTTAGAAAAAGAAATATAATAATTTTTTCGTTTATAAAGATTATTTTATTACTATTTCTTAAATAGTAATAAAAGTTAAAATATGGATTATATTTTCACACGACATATAATTTCATCCATTTTTGTTTATAAAAATGATTATATATATGTAGCAAATCAAACATTAAATGCTATACAACTTTATCATAGCTCTGGATTGCCATTAAATATTTTTACAAAACAATATGGTAATGATTATTTAAAAGATGAAAATGCTATAAATGCTCCAATTAAAATTTATATAGATAGTAATGATTTTTTATATGTATGTAATTATAATAATAATGTTACATTATTTGATTTAAATTATGGTACAAATCAAATTTCATTTGCTGATAAAGATTTAAGTAATGATTATTTAGATCCAAGTTCATTACATTTAAATCCAATAGATATTGCTGTAAAAGAGCATGAACGAATTGTTGTATTATATGCGAATCCTTATAAATGCGGTATTTATAATTATGAAGGTGAAAAAATAAATTTTATAACATTTGATTTAAATAATAGTATACCTAAAGGATTATTTTATAATGATAATTATATATATATACTTTTTAATCATGATTCTTCCATACAAAAGTATGATAAAAATGGCGTGATCACAAATTTTATAGGTTCTGAGTATGGTTCCGAAAGATTACATATGAATATAACAAAAAATAGTATTATATATACGCAATATTTAGAATCAAAAAAGCAAATATGTGTGATTGATATAAATCATTATTTATATATCTATGATGTAGAAGGTTATTTAATCAAAGAAAAGTTATATATTCCATTTTTAAATAAAAATATGATAACAACATATTTTTATAATGAAATGGAATCATTATTATATGTATATAATGATAAATATATATATAAAATAAAAGTAAATTATGAAAATAATAATACTTTTGAAAAATTAAATTATAACATTTCATATGCTCCGCAATCACATTATGTACCAAGTACAAATATGGAAGCTTTACAATATTTAGGTAATAAAAAGGAGTTATATAAAAAATTATTAAAAGGATATGTGGATAGTAAGCAATATTTAAATGAAAATAAAGAATACAAATTTGTATATTATGATTATTTTACAAATAATAATATAATCATTCCGAGTTATGAGTTAATCTTTATATTACAACAAAAGTTTAAATATGGATTAAATGATTATTTAAATGACCCATTTATACAGAAATATCCACAACATTTTACCAAAGAAAATTATAAATATTATGTAAGTAAAAGAGAGTTATATATGCGTATATTACAAACATATCAAGAAGCGTTATTATATCAAAATTTATCAGAAAAATTGAATAAAGTATTAGTTTATGATGATTATTTAAATTTAACGAATAATATACAATTATTATTTGATATACCTGTTCAATTATTCCCACGTATTCATCATAATGAATTAAAGAAAAGTTATAATAAAAAGCAATCGATCATATTGAATAAAACGCTATTTTTGTAAAAAATAGTTTAATAAAAAATAGTTTAAAAATATCAATATTTTACAAATAAAATATTGATTGTTGATGCTAGCGCATCAATGACGCGGACTACTGTCCGCATTGCGAATTTGGCTTCGCCAAATTCCGCGCGACGAAGTCGCACACGCCGCAGGCGTGCTTATCAACAAACACACTAGTGTTTGTTGATATTTGATAATACGCAATAGCGTATTATCACTCATTTTTATAACATATTTTATATCACTCATTTTTATAACATATTTTTATTTTTTTTTACAAAAAAATAGGATTATTCATCCATTTTATCGAGTACATCTTTAAAAAATGCATAGCGAATTTGTGAAAAGGTATAATGTGATACATTAATATTACGTCTACATAAAGGACAATGGTCGTGACCATTCTCCCACACTTGAATAATACAAGAGTCATGAATTAATTTATTACAAAATAAACATATATTCATATTTGTAAATTCAATGTTTTCTAAACAAATTGAACAATTCTTATATTCACAACGATTACATTTTTCAATCATTTCGTCATAATCATATAAAACAAATTGTTTTATATTTTTAATTAAAAAATCATAAATATTCCGTTGTGATTCTTTTGTATAATTCATATACGAAACAATATCATGAATATAATCCGTACGAAGAATGATTTTTTTACTATTATTTATATTTACATAATATTGTTTGTATCTGTTATCATAAATTATTGGTAAATTATTATTTTTATTTAATATATAATAAATATAACGGAACCATATACTTAAAATACACACTTTTGTTGGTTTACTCATATATACAGATCTATCAAATGAATCAATATAAATTTGATAAAATGTATTATTATTAACTCTAAATAGATCTCCAATTATATATAAAGATTCAGACGGATCAAAATTTGTATTCATAACAAAATAATGATTCTCTTTTTTTGAAATAATTTGTTCAAAATAATATGTTATATAATCACTTATATTTTTATTTTCTAATGTATGTAAATGAATAACATTCTTCATTTTCATATATGAAAAGAGATTATTGATAAAATACATTATTTTATTTTTATATATATTATTATCTTTCTCATTTTTTTCCATATTTTGAATATATTTTAAACCTACATTATTTGCATTTTCATATAAAGTGTATAGACTATCAATATTTACAGATGTACTATGAAAATTCATAAATTCTTCATTACTCATTTTTTCCATTTGATTTAAAATCAACTTTAAAAAAATAAGTGAAATATCATAATTCTCATTTACATATGAAATATGTACAAAAATATCAAATAATGAAATACGATTGTATTCATCATCTTCTTTTTCTTCTTTTGTTGAATATACTGGATTTTTAAATATAGTTCCATATAATTTATTTAAAATTATATAATACTCATCCCAAATATTATTCATATCATTATTTTTTTTATGTATCATAATAGTATATAACATAATAATTAGCTTATAATGAAAATATTCTTGAATACTACTTGTTACTAATGGATATAAATATGTAATGAGTTCATATATTTTATATGGTGATAAATACTGAAATATTACAAACACATTTTTAATATTTGAAATTGTACTAAAATTATTTTTCATAATAAAATCAGAAACACTTTCATAAAAAGAGTTCATAAATAACTCTTGTTTTTCTTTCACACTATTTAAACTTTCTGAATAATGTATAACTGATTTATATTTTAATATTAAATCATTTACGTTATTCTTTAAAATAAAGTTTTTAACATCATTATTTATATTATCACTTTGAATACCATAAGTATTTGAAAGAGCTACAAAACGCTCATAAATCTCAAGTTGGTTTACGTTCATCTTGTAAAATAAAATCGTTAGTAAGTTATCTTAATCATATATAAAAAAGTTTCTTTATATATATTTTATTTATTCATTTTTTTATTATTTTGTTTTATTTACGATACTTATTTATAAATAAGTATTCGTTTTAGACGATACTTATTTATTTGCTTTAGACCATTATCTATTATAAACTATTTATATTTGTTTCACCTCCTTCTTCATCTTCATCATTATTTAAATCATTATCTTGCTCAATACCATTATCTTGAATAATATCGTTTTGATTATTTTCTATAATATTATCTTCTTTCATTGCTGTCATAAAATGGAACATATGCGAATCTGTATCCTTTTTAATTATATTAAACATTTCTTCATTTGGATAATGTAATTGATATACTTGTAATATTGATTCACGTCCAATACGTTGTGCTCGACCAATAATTTGTGATTGCATTTCTGGATTTGGTGTATGTGTAAATATTACATGCGTTGTATTTTCAAAATTCATACCACATCCAAATAATGTTGAGTCACAAAATAATATTTGTGTATCCTCAAATTTATATGCTTTAACAGCATTTTCTATGGATCTTATATTTCCACCATCTAATTGAACATACTTAATATTTAAAGCATCGCATAAAGGTGTTATCTTTTTAAAGATTGATGAAAAATCTGAAAAAATCATAATTTTAACATTCATTTTAACTTCTTTTTCTTCTTTTACAACTGGAGAAAGAGAAGTATCTTCCTTTTTTTTTCGTCCACGTTTTGGTTTAATAACTTCATCAACTTCTTGAGCTTCTTCTTTTTTAGGTGGATTTGAATTTAATAATTTTAATAGTAAATGGATTAAATCCAATTTCGTAATTTCCATATTTACTTCATACTTTTTATTTTCAATCTTTTCATGATGTATGATTTCATTGATTGCGTTTTCAAAATATAATGGGTCTTTATTCTTTTTATGAATATGCTCTGTTGTTAATTCATTATATTTCTTTATATATTCAGTATAATGTTTTTCAATTTGATTATATTTAATAAATTCTTCAACATATAATCGTAAATTATCATAATTTTCAACATAATTTAACATAGCATTTACTTTTGGTAAACCACTTTCCAATTGAACTTTATAATTTTCAAATGTTTGAATAAATAATTTAATTTGATTTATAAAATCATGTTTATTATTTTTACCCATATCTTCAAATGCTTCATTTAAATATAATGTTCGCTTATTACTTTGATTTAATTTTACAAAATCATCATGATTCATTATCATATCTTTCGCACTTTCATAAGTATAATATGAATTTTTCATTATCATACTTAGCTTCTTGTAATATTCTATAAAGTTTCTCATAATCACGATTAATGTTTCTTTTTCATCTTTTTCAATGCTTTCCTTTTCCATAATACTATTATATTTATTAAATAGCGCATCAATTAATTTAAACTTTTCAATTAATCCAACAAAGTTTTTATAATCATTTTCCACTTGAGTTATAAATTGCTTAAAATTCTTCATATATTTACTATACTTTTGTATTGTTTCAACCATTTTATTTTCAGGGGCTCCATGATAATACTCTTTATTCATCATTAAATATTCAATATAACGCTCTGTATAATATGGATTCGTATTATCTAATGACATATGTTTCATTTTCATCATTTTTAATAAACCAACCATATATGTTCCTTGTTTTAATGAATTTTTCATTGTTTCAATTGCCGTCTTTTGCTCTTCATCTTTTAATACTTCATTTAAATCATCCATTGTTTGAGTTAATCCAATATTTTTCATATAATAAATTGTATGAGCAAGCGCTTTTATTAATGGAATCACTCCTTCAACCATATCATACACAGCATCGTGTAAATCATATCGTTGATCTTCAATTTCTTTCATTTTTTGTATATTCTCCTTATAATACTTTATCTTTTCCGTTGCATCTTTTAATGTATGATCAAACTCTTCTTTTGAATAACTTAATAATTGGTCTTCATTATTTGGTATCTTTTTAACATAATTAAATTTAAGTTTCGAATAATCATATGAATTTAATGCTTTCATATCTTCTTTTGTATAATAACCAATTTTTGATATAATTTTATCTAATATTGGATTATAACACTCTATATTGTACTTTTGGGGTTCTGGAATTTTCATATTTTTAAATACATATTCATTATCACATTTACATACATATGTATCATCAAAATTTGAAGCATTACTATCATCAATACTAAAATGTGATTTATATATACCCATTCGTGATGGTGTAAATGATGCCGAAACAAACCAAGTTCGTTCCGTTGGAATTGCATGTACTAATAAATTCGCAATTGTATCAATTTCATCAAAAATAATGCGTCTAAACATTTTATCATTATCATATAACTTAAATGTATTCCCACTCTTATCTTTCACAACATTTGCTTCAATTGTAGCCACCATCGGATGATATAAGGTAGATGGAATTAAATAAATGTCATAATATTTACGACTTTTAATCATCTTTTGATGAGTTATTTTATTAATAACTGTATTTATATCAAAAAGTGTTTCATAATCAATCATATCTTGATATGTAATCTTTTTTACACTAAGTTCATCTGAAAAACGTAGTACTGATTGATACCATTGTTCAAAAATGTTTTGAGGACATACAATAAAATTAATTAGATTCTCATCAGGATTGCTACGTTTATCATTTAATATCATGGATAATATAGTAAAAGTTTTACCAGCACCAGGTTGGTCAGCTAAAATGCCGTAACCCATATGGTCTCCAAAACTCTTTTCAATCTCTTCAACACGATGTAACATAGTAAGTTGATGAGGATATAATTTTAATTTAATATTTTCAGGTTGAAGAGCTTTTGGACTCTTTTCGTTTAAAACTTTTTTAGGTTTAAAAGCACTCATTTTTGTTTAAAAATTATAATTTTAATATAAATCGTAAAAATTTACTTTTTCTTTATATACTATTACTTTTTTTTCTTTTATATTTAAACTTAAAAAGATTTTTATATAATTTTATATAAAAAAACATTTATATTTTATCATTTGTTAAAAAAAAATGAGTGTTAAAAATATTTTACAATTAAAAGAAGATAAAAAGAAAAATATAAATTATACGATTAAAAATCATCCTATTAAACAAAAATCAAAATATTTGAAAAATATTATTTTAGATATGGATAAAACATTAATTGAAGGATATTTTTCTATTAAAGATAATAAAATGGTGATAGAAGAACGACCATTCTTAGGAGAATTTTTAAAATTTGTTTTTGAACATTTTGAGCGTGTTTCTATTTGGACAAATGCTAACAAAGAATGGTTTGATCAAGTTTATAATACTATATTATATAAATATATGCCTAAAAATAAACATTTTGATTTTGTAATTACTTTTGATGATGGTTATGTAGGAAAAGATAATAATGGACCTAAAGATTTAAACGTCATTTTTAATATATTTGAAAATGAATATAATAAACATAATACTTTTTTAGTAGATGATTCTGAAATTCATTATAATCAAAATCCATATAATTGTTATTTAATAAAAAGATTTGAAGTGAATTTAGAAAATAATAGTCAATCTTGGCTCACCAAAGGTGGACAGATTGATCGCGGAAGAAGTCATAAAGATGATATTGAATTACTTCGTTTAATTAAATATTTTAGAAAATAAAAATTGGGAACCCCTTCGGTTCCCAATCACCCTCCCGCTTAATAATACTTTATTTTAATATTTATTTTTTTGTCAAAGGGGTTCTCAATAAAACCATTTGAAGTTGATTTATTATTAAATAATAGTCATAAAAACAATACTAAATTATTAAAAATTATTTCGCTTTTTAGAAAATAAGTAAAATATTTATTTACGTTACTTTATATTCTAAAAAAAATGATTTTCTTTTTATATATTATCAATAAATTCATTTATCATATTATTAAAAATATTTTCTAAAAAATGTATTCTTCTATGGAAAATTTACGTAAAAATGAACTTACTCAAAATGTTGGTTTACGTTGGTTAAAAGATGAAGAAAATCAATTTATTGAAGAATTAACTATTAAAAATATGGATTTAGAAACTATTGCTCGAATACACAAACGAACAATTCGTGGTATTATAGAACGGCGTAATCTTCTAATACACAACGATTTTAAGAAAAATAATAATATAGAAGATTTGGCACTTAAATATCATATTTCTGAATTGGAATGCTTTGTTATATTACAAAAATTTCAAGAAAAAGAACTTAAAAAAAGAGATAAAAAAGATAATAAATCTAATATTTCTGATTATGATAAGAGAATCCAAATATTGGAAAATCATGTTGAAAGTATCAGTAATACTTTAATTGAAATACGAGATTTACTAAAAAATACACAAAATAGAGTAATAATTTCAAATAATGATTCAAATAATGATTCAAATAATCCATTTGATGAACTTTAATTTATTTATTATTTTATTAAATAAAAATAAAAAAATATTATAAAAATATAGATATCATGAACTTTCCAATTCAATTTACTATTATCATTGCTATTTTATCCATTATTTTAATAGCAAGTTATCCAATATTATTAGCTGGTAACGCAGAGTACTTATGGGGACCGATTAAAGGAAATTTACGAAAATTATATTATGTATCCATCTTTTTAGTATTAGTTGGATTTATTCCATTTGCTTATTTACTTCTTACTTGTAATCGTTGGTCACAAATCGAAATCAATCGTATACTCTATTCATTATTAACTTTAATTATTGCTTCTTGGTTATGGATTATTTTCGTCATTGCTTATGCTAAAAAGAGTTTTAATATCAATTTATTAAGAATGATGATTGTAATTATTTTACTTATTGTTTCTTTATCCATACTTTATTTATTATACATTATACATAAACATTATAACACAAATTTAGTATTAAATAAAAATTGTTTATTGAAATATGCTGTATATATTGGTTTAGGTTATGCTTTCTTTCATACTTTTTTTATGGACTTCATTTTATGGGCTTATTTAGTATTATTCAAAAATAAGTAAATATAATAAATATTTATTTTTGATAAATTTGTTTTTCATAGATTTGTATTTGATAGATTTGTTTTTGATAGATTTGTATCCCGAACAATGTTATAAAGAAAAAGAATTCAAAATAGTATTTAACAAATGTATAAAAATCTTTGAAGAAAATATTTTATAATATTGTTCGGGATACATATATATTAATTTTTTATTATTTTTAATAATTTTTTATTATTTTTAATAAATAATAAAAAATGAAATAAAAAGCGGGAAGTTCATAAGAAACCTCTTTGGTTTCTTATTTATAAAAATGAGTTATACGTGTTCTATTTGTATGGAAGATTTTGATAATACAAAGTTGATATATCAATTTTGTAATAAAAAACATATTTTTTGTAAAAAATGTTTTCAAGAATATGTAAACAAAATAAAAAATAATTATAATGACGTCTCTGCGAACATTCTGCTCCCAAAGGGAGCCAAGAATGACCCTCTTCCGTGTCCTTATTGTAGAAATAATATAAATGCTGAATATTTATACGCTATTTATAATAAAAAAGAAGGATTAAATATTTCTTATCATAAAAATGGAAAAGTTTATGAAGAAATTTATTATAAAGATGGACATATTGGAGATGGTCCTTATAAAAAATATTATGATAATGGTGCTCTTCAAATACAATATATTTATAAAAATAATAGAATTAATGGATTATATGAAGAATTTTGGTATAATGGAAATCTTAAACGAAAATCATATTATGAAAATGGTTTCATTCACGGTTTAAGTAAAATATATTATGAAAATGGTAATATTCAAGAAGAATCCTATTTAGTAAATGATATTTTTGAAGGAAGTACCAAAAAATATTATAGTAATGGAATCTTGAAAGAATCTCTTATTTATGCAAATAATCTTAAAAATGGATTATATGAAGAATTTGATAAAAATGGTATTTTGATAAAACGTGAATTTTATAAAAATAATGTAAAAGTTGAAAATATTTCTTTGGAATAATAAATATTATATATTTGATTTCTTTAATGCAAAAATATATTCCATTAAATTACCATTTGTGTTATAATCAAAAGATTTAAATCGTTTATACTCTTTTTCATACACTTTTACACTTCCATAAGCTTCTAATAACTTAATAAAATCTTCTTTACTTATTAATCCTTCACTACTATAAGATATAAATATATATGGACTATTTATATTTTCTACCATATTTTGAAACGCTTTTTTTACACTCTTCTTTTGACAAAATGGCGATATATACGAATTTTCAGGAATTCCCGTTACACCTTTTACTACTGGATGATTATCATATAATGCAATCATATTTAATACAAAATAATTTTTAGAATATTGGCGCTCATTATACGGCGGGTCACAATATACTATATCAAACTTCTCTTTTTTCATTTCTTCACTATCATTAGATAATGATAATGTTTTATTTTGACTATGTGTTGACACCATATTTTTATGAATTGGTTTTAATATCATATCTTTCAGTGCTTTTTCTTTGAATTTCTTTAAATAACAACCATATACCGCTGGAATATTACTATATTGGTCCGCTGAAACAATAAGTGAAGCAAGTAAAAAGTTATAATCATTTTGATTGATTAACGCATTTTTTTTCCACTCTTCTATTTGAAATCGCATTCCATCAATCATTTGTGCATTTTCAATTGTATAAAACATACGCGCACAACCTTCATATGGAGCATAATTTTGGGTAATAAATCCAATTTTTTTTATATCCTGAATATTATTATTTATATAATCTATTTTTTCTTGAATAAATTCATTATAAACACAATTATTCATTGCATTTACAATAATATTACTGTATAATTCTGTATCATTGGAAATTACACACGCATTGTCATTTCGTAAATAATAAGAAATAATACCCGTTCCTGAAAAGAGGTCACCGACTACTTTATTTTCAAATGAAGTATATTTTGTAAAATCAAAAATACTTTCTTTAATAAAATCATATAATTGATGTTTTGAACCAATATAATTTAAACGAACTAACTCACTTTTTTCTTTTTTTTCTTGATTTTCGCTCATTTATAAGAAACCTACGGTTTCTTATGAACTTCCCTTTATTTAGATAATTATATTTATTTTTCGTTTTTTATTATTTTTTAATAAATTAAAATTTGTTAAAAAATATATAATTTGTTAATAAAATGGAATTAAAAGATTTAATAAAAGCAAATTCATTTTTAATCGAAGATTATAAAAATATAAAAGAAGAAAATAAAATTTTAAAAGAAGAAAATAAAATTTTAAAAGAAAAATTAAATAACAAAAAACGAAAATATGAAGAGTTTAAAAACGATGTGGAAAAAAAAGTTTTAAATTATATGATTGGAATAACTGTTGAATATATTATATCTAAAGTGTATTATGAATATAATGATTTTGAAAAACAATTTAATATTAAAAATATAAATATGGAATTTGTTGAAACATATTTTCAATTATTTGAAAAATTAAAAAATCATTATACTTCTTTAATCTATATTGGAAATAAAAATAATAAATACGATTTTAAAAGTATAACTTTTAAAAGCGAAAATTCTGAAAATAGCGATTTTAAAAGTATAACTTTTAAAAGCGAAAATTCTGAAAATAGCGATTTTAAAAGTATAACTTTTAAAAGCGAAAATTCTGAAAATAGCGATTTTAAATATATGAATAAAGAAGAGGAATATGTTTCGGTAAAAAGTAATTTTCATGGTAAAAAAGTATGTCCACAAATTATTGGACAAACAACATTAAAAAAATATAAAAGCTATTTTGATTTAAATAATGATTTTAATCTTGAAGATACTAAAAAATATATTGTTACACATATAGATATTATTTTACAAAAATATTTATTACATACATTTCATTGTGATATCATATATTTTACAAAAAATAAAGATGCGCATCTTCAAATTATCAAATATGATGAATCATTATTAAATCATTTTCTTTTTAAAAAAGAAGATATTTATTTTTCTCATATTCAAAATAATAAAGAGTGGATTGAGTCAACAACAGTTTATTATATTTTTAATAAAATAATGGTACCTATTGGCGAATTTCAAATACATAATCATAGAGATACTATTAAATTTAGATGGCATTTTGATAAAATTATTAAAATATGTGGATTTGAAATCATTCTTATTTAATTTATGATTTTAATTTTATGTTTTAATTCTTCTAAAAATATTTTATTTTTATTTATTTTATCCATTATATATAATATTCGTTCACGAAATAAACCATTCGATAAAATATAATCATAATCCCAATCATAATCATTATTTATAAAAAAATCGGATGTAAGATTTGGATTATAAGAGAGTAACATAAAATAACATTTATAATCTTTATCCATATTTTCATCTAAATCATTTTTCCAATTTTGTAATCTTGTTGCTGAATGATATATAATATACTCTTCGGCATAATAATCATTTACTTTATGTAATATCTTATCTTTATATTTCATATCAAAATTTATATTTTGAATAACTACATTATAATCCCAATTTTTATCACTATGTTCTAAAATTATTTCCATACTAATATTTGGATTATCACCTAATACTGAAAAATCCCATTTTATTTCTGAATTATTTATAATATCTTTCCAACTAATATTACACCGAATACATCTTTCTATTTCACAATGTAATGATGGAAAATCTGTATAATATTCTCTTTTTCCTAAAGAAATATATTTATAATTCCATTTTTTATTAGGTAATAATTTAACAATATTCCAATCTATATGACGTGATAATTCATCATAATTCCAATTTTCATTTTGAAATTCATAAACAATTTTAGGAGTAATGTTATGATTTTTGCTCATTTGATAAAAATCCCATTTTATACTACTCTTATTTTTTTGTAAAGTATCTAAATCAATGATTACATTATTAAATACTTTTTCCCAATTCCAATCTCTATCTTTATATTGAATAACATCTTTTATATGTAAATATTTATTAGCACTTAAAAAATTATAATTTATTTCAAGATTCGAATATTTTAGAATAAATAGCGGATTTTTATGTAAAGCAAAATAAAGTACGTTATTATTATTTATTTTTCCATAATATTGATAATCTAAATTATATGAAAAATACTTTAATGAATTATATTTATACCAAGTATTGTAAAATGATTCCATAAATGACTCTAATTTTTCATCATAATTCGCATCTTTTTTATGATTATGAATAACTCCTTCTTTTATTTTTTCTTGTAATTTATCATATATCATTGTAGTATAATCACGATTATATACATTATAAATTGTTGTTCTATGTATTTTTTTATAATATAGATATAAATCTAACATTTTTTTACTATTTATTATATATAATGATTTATAATTATTATTTTTAACATATCATTTTTTTATTTTTTTATAAAAAATAATATAAAAAATAAAGTTTAATATAAAAAGATTTTTTATTATTTAATATATATTCAATCATAAATTAAAAGTAAAAAAATTAATGGATTTTTTAAAAAATCATTTAATTGGAAAATTAAGTGTATATATTAAAATTCTTGGTATAGATGATTTTATAGAATTTGATAATTTTAAAGATATTTGTGATTTAGAAGATTTTAATTCTGTTCATTATTATAAAATTAAAGATTATCGTCTAAAAAATGTTCAAATTACTCCACTTCCAATTTTTCCTCAGAATCTTAAAATATTATACACAAAACTTTCCACTTTAGAATATTATCCACTCAATTTACCATTAAATATTCGTGATATTACTCTTACAAATTGTCGTATTTCTGGAATATTACCAAATTTATCGCATTATACTTCAATTGAAACAATTGATTTATCTGATAATTTTATAACAGAACTTAAAGAAGCACTTCCACCCAATTTAATTACATTAAATATTTCACAAAACCAAATTTCAAAAGTTAATTATAGAATTATTCATAAAAATGTTGTTGAAATAGATTTATCTTCAAATAAATTAATTGAAGCACCACCAAAACATTTACAACATCGGATTCGTTATCATAATAATCCAATTCGTTCATTTAAAAATATTATTGTACTTGAAGAAAATGAAGGATGGATTAATAATATTTATGTTAATGAAATAATGCGCACTCAAAGAACTGAATTAGATAATGCATTATTAAATTGGCTTGAAAGAACAAATAACGCAAATTTAATGGACAATGTACCACATATAAATAATGATAATGAAGAAGAAAAAAATGATTTTGTTCCACAAAATGTGTTAAATAGTGCTCAAAATATTCATTTATCTTCAATTCAACGAAGTACAGCAAAATCAATTAAAGCAATTATGGAATTATGTGCTGGTTTAAGAGAAGAAGATTTTCAACGTGATTATTTAGTTCATATTAAATGTACTCTTTTTAAGAAAAATGAAAAACGAAATACATTATATAAAGAATTATGTGAATTAATTGAAAAAAATGATAAAAGTAAAAATGATTTAAAAACGCTTATTTCACAAATAAATGAACATAATCATTTACTTGATATCACAAATGATTATTATGTTCAACAAAATGAATATTTTAATCATACATATAATTTTTTAACCAATTTTTGGAATAAATATATATATCAAAGTGAAAAGCATAAAAAAGATTTTGAATCATTACATGAATTAAAAGAAAAACATAATAAAGAAAAAAGTAAAAATGATGATCTTCATAATCAAAAGTATAAAATTGAAGATTTTTTAAACAATTTTGAAAAAAATTATCTTGAAATAATAAATAAAATAAATGATATAGATATAAAATATAATAAAGAAGATGAAAATAAAGATAACTTATTTGTTCCACTTGGAAGTATATATAATGATACAAATATTGATTTAGATGAACGACTTATATTATTATTTAATGAAAATTGTAAAAATAAAGATATTCATTCAATACACGGTATTACATATAAAGAGTTAATGCGAGATATATGGTACATTATTCATAAAGATAAAGATGGTCAAAAAAGAGAAGATGAATTATGTAAAGAGTTATATACACGATTATATGAAGAAATGACTGAATCACTCAATCTTTGTTTTACTGGCCAAATATCACGTATTGTGAATGCGTTAGTTGGTTATGGTATTCACGAAGATATTTTTATTGGAATAAGTGATAAAGAAGGAACATTAAATCAAATAAATGTAATTGTAAAAAAGATTATGGATAAAGAAATTGAAAAAGCGGAAGGTAGAAAAATAGTTGAAGATTTATGTAAAAGTGCAGAATTGTCAAATGATGAAACTGGAGCATGGCTTGAAGCAATTGATGATTTAGAGTAAGAAACCTTTTTTATAATAAGTGGTTTAACGTTTTTTCGTAAATATTTTTAATGATTTAAATGAATATAAAGGAGTTATAATATGATAAATTATTATAGAAAAAAAATGAAAGAAGGTTTTATTTATTTAATAAGATTACGTGAATTCATATTATTAAATTTATTTATCAATAAAGTAGGATTATGTGAAAGAAGTGACCCATTTATGAGATTAAATAATTATGATACAGGTAGTGAATTATATACATATTTTTATGTTAAAAATGCTAAATATTATGAGAAAATAATTATTGATATTTTATTAAAATTTGAAAATAATAAAAATATACAAAAAATATATGGGGATGAATATTTTACTGTAGATTATAAAAATATTATATATTTAATAAAATCAATTATTGGTAACGATATAATTTATGAAATGAATATTGATGAAGATATTAAAAATAATAAACATAAAAAAATATCAATTTATTATGATAATTATCAAAATCAAAATATTTATAATTATGTAATAAATAAAGTTGGATTTTTTGAAAATACATATAAAAATAGACTTAGTAATTTTTATAATATTTATTGTAACAATAATTATAAAAAATCAAATATTATTATTGATTTTATTCATAATAATATGATATGTAATTATAATTATAGTAATGAAGAACTTAATATTGTAATTAAAGATTATATGAATTATAACAACAGTTTAGATAAATATTTTGTAAAAGATAAAAAAAATATAAATAAAATAAATGAATCTGAAACAAATGAATTTGAAATAAATGAATCTAAAATAAATGAATCTGAAACAAATGAATCTGAAACAAATGAATCTGAAATAACTGAAAATGAAATAACTGAAAATGAAATAACTGAAAATGAAATAACTGAAAATAAAATAACTGAAAATGAAATAACTGAAAATGAAATAATTGAAAATGAAATAACTGAAAATGAAATAACTGAAAATGAAATAACTGAAAATGAAATAACTGAAAATGAAATAACTGAAAATGAAATAACTGAAAATGAAATAACTGAAAATGAAATA
>JACCDZ010065080.1_pt1 | contig 49166 bp, 60 predicted proteins | sample 7449551 | NCBI WGS metagenome assembly JACCDZ01 (sample SAMN15323452, study PRJNA562643) | freshwater metagenome | isolation source: river surface water | place: USA:Blue River Watershed | collected 2017-08-18
AGGTCGTGTGCGTGGTACAGGTGTCGGCGGCGGCAATGATGAACGCGAGCAGACACTCAATCAGATACTAGTGGAGATGGATGGATTCGAGCCTACAGAAAAGGTGATAGTTATGGCCGCTACAAATAGATCGGATGTTTTGGATCCAGCACTTCTACGCCCTGGTCGCTTCGATCGACGTGTGACTCTCGATTTACCAGACCGTTCTGATCGTGAGGCGATACTCTCTATTCATGCTCGCAAAAAACCTTTTGCAGAAGATGTAAATCTAAAGGTTATAGCAGAAAGAACTCCTGGATTCTCTGGCGCAGATTTACACTCACTGATGAATGAATCTGCAATCCTCGCTGCTCGTGAAGAGCGCAAGACTGTAGCACAAAATGATTTGATACGTTCTATCGAAAAGGTGATGATGGGCCCAGAGCGCAAGAGTCATCTCCTCTCGAAAGCAGAAAAAGAAATCACTGCATACCACGAGGCAGGACATGCACTAGTAGCATCTGTCCTCCCATACGCAGATCCAGTTCACAAAGTATCTATAGTGTCTCGTGGACGCGCTGGTGGTTATACATTAAAGCTCCCACTTGAAGACCGCAAGTTACAAAGTAAAAAAGAATTCCTCGATGATATAGCGATGTCGCTCGGTGGGTATGTAGCTGAGGAGATGATACTAGGGGATATAACTACTGGCCCTTCAAATGACCTACAAGTCGCAACGAATCTAGCTCGTGCTATGGTCACACGATGGGGTATGAGTGATAGTATCGGTCCGATAGCTCTCGAGAGTGATGGAGGCAAGACCTTGTTCGGCCGTGGAGTGAACGACAAAGAATATTCTGAAAAAATGAGCGCGGTGATAGACGGCGAAGTGAAAAAAATTATGGATGATTCACTAGAAGTAGCCCGCAAGGTACTATCTGAGAATCGTCACATACTAGATGCGATCGCAAAGAAGCTCATCGAGGTAGAGACTCTCGAGCAAGATGAATACAACAAGATAATCATCGAGCACGGGATCACTCCAAAGATGAAAGACCCTGAAATAATTAAAGAATAATATGGAAAATAAATTTAACAAAAATGAAAATTTAGATTTTAATTTTTCTCCAGTTTTAGATGTTGAAGGGGAGGAAAAGAATATTTCATTGGGTAGTAAATGTATTAAGTTAATAAACAAAAACAATAATCAAGAAGTTGGGGTGGTTCAGTTTGATCTGCCCTCAAGTTCTGATATAGAAAAACTAATTGCGAATAAATTTATTGCTGTTAATTTTGATTTTAAAGGTCAGGATTTAGGCACTCGTCTTTTTGATAGATTATTGGGTGAATCTAAAAATCTTGGTCTCAATGGTGTAAAAACTGGTAGTTTTGTAGAATTAAATGCTGTAGCTTCTATCTATAAATTATCAAAACAAGGGTATACAGTTATTGTGCATGATGAGGTAAAAGATCTGTATAAACAATTCAAGAAAGATTACGACGAAAAGAAGAATTTTGAAGGTAAATTTTCTGTGTCAAAAATGGATGATAGTGTGTTTAAAATTTTAGTAAAAAAAGACGCACAATTGCAGTAATTTGAATTTTCGGTTAGTATATTATTATTAATCGAAATACCTACCTTTAGCTGTTTTGGTTAATAAACAGAAGAATCCGTCTGTAGCTCAGTTGGTTAGAGCACAGAGCTTATACCTCTGGGGTCCTTGGTTCAAATCCAAGCAGACGGACAATAATTAAAACCTCCCAATTAGGAGGTTTTAATTATCCTTTTTCTACTTGCAAAAAAATTGCATTTAGTTTATACTCAAATATATTAATATTATTGTATTTAAATTATGAGTATTTTATTTATCCAATTGTTTCTAGCTGGTATCCTACCCGCATTATTAGTTTTCTTTTTACCAAAGAATCCATCTTTTTTTCAAAAGGATTGGGTGAGAGGATTTGCTATCGGTGTCTATCTAGCACTTATTGTCCTTCTTGTCCGTGAATCATTGGCGGACTCTGGATTGCAGGGGACTATCACTTGGTATGGGGCTGGATTACTAGGGAGCTTCTTTATCGGACTATTCGTAAAAGAATTCCACCATCACCACTCTGAATCAGAATCAAAGCACATACATAATAAAACAAGTACAATAAGAATTTTTATCTCTGACCTATTTCACAATGCTGTAGATGGTATTGCAGTTTCAGCTGGGGGATTTGTCGCAATGTTTGGGATATTGGGTCATCAGACTATTCAGCAATTCGGCCAACAGGTACTCCTAGTAGAGAGTGGTATAAAACCAATCCGTGCGCTATTCTTTTCTATATTCATATCATTGTCCATTTTCACTACCTTGTTTATAAGTGGGGATGCTGGTGAAGTGGTGGAGCCAATACTGATAGCCGTATCTGCAGGTATAGTATCATGGAAAGTTTTTCAAGATTTATCTCATGCTAAATATACAAAGAATTATATTTTAGGATTTCTTCTTGGTGCATTTTTATTGACTATGTCATTGGTGCTCGTGCCTCATACTCATGGGGGTGAGGATGATCACCATGATGAATCCCAGGTGGTTATAGGGTAGGCTCCCTGTATTTTCCTGTTTGTTGTATAATTAGAAAATGAATTTGGAAGAATTAAAGAATATTTTAAGAGATAAAAATCTAAAAGCCACAGATCAGAGGCTTGAGTTATTTAGTATTTTTCATGCTTTTCATCAGCCTCTGACGATAAAAGATATTGCTGGTAAGATAAAATCATCAAATGCCCACGAAGTGACACTGTATCGCATCGTGTCATCTTTTAAAGAAGCAGGATTGGTGCGACAGGTAGACCTTCAGGATTCTGTTCCTTATTTTGAGCTAGTAGATGAAAAGCATGATCACCATCACATTGTATGTACTTCATGCAAAAAAGTCTCGGATTTCGTAGGTTGCGGGTCTAGTGATTTGATAAAGAAGGCCCTGTCTCAGGCCAAAGATTTTGCGTCGATAAACAGTCATTCATTTGAATTATTTGGTCTATGCAAAAAATGTTCAAAAGCTTAAAAAATATTTTTATTATATTTCTGATTTCTTTTTCTCTATCTCCAGTACTGGTGAGTGGTGCTACTATTCAGTCTGACAAAGAGGAGATACTAAAAGCTAAAGTTCTAGAGATCATGTCTAGTGGCAAGACTGTATTGCCGGGCCTGGATGAGGAGTCTGATTCTCAGAGGATAAGAGCTCGTATCTACGAAGAGGACGGTACAGAGAATGACGTAATATTTGAGAATGATTATCTTCAATTAGAAGAAGGAGAAAAATTTTATGCTCGTAAAATAACTAGATATGATAGTGGAAAAATTATCTATGCTGTGTCGGATGTGAATCGTATGCCGTACATAATATTTTTTACTGTCTTGTTTGTTGTTCTAACTGTGATATTTGGCGGATGGCAGGGTATACGTGGTCTGCTCTCTCTGATTGGTGGATTGCTATTAATTTTTTACATTCTTATCCCAGAGATAGTGGCAGGGTCTTCACCATTCCTAGTCAGCTCTGTGGTGGCGTCGCTCATCATCGTAGTCGGATCATATGTGACACATGGATTCAATCGTACTACTTCAAGTGCGGTTCTCGGGATGATCGTCACAGTATTGATAACCGGAGTACTAGCCTATATAGCAGTGCATGTCGCTAGTCTATCTGGTATGGATTCTGACGAGGCTACGTACCTAGCTTTAAATACTAGGGGTACACTCAATCTGCAGGGTTTACTACTGAGTGGAATTATTATCGGACTACTCGGAGTACTATATGATAGTGCGATAGGCCAAGCTGTGTCTGTAGAGGAACTATGGAGGGCTGACCCAAAATTATCAAAATCATATGTATTTTCTAGATCTCTACGTATTGGACGGGAACATATCGGGGCACTAGTGAATACTCTAGCTATTGCCTACGTAGGAGTAGCACTACCTCTACTCGTACTTTTTTCTTTTCCAAATTTCGGTTCATCTATATCATTGATCAATCGCGAGATGTTTGCATCAGAGATAATCCGCACCCTCATAGGTTCTATAGGTTTGATACTGGCTATACCTATCACTACATTTATATCTGTATGGATGCTACATGGCCGAACATTCAAGGGTCAAACTGGCCACTCTCATTCTCATGGGCATAGCCACTAATGAAATAAAATCCACTTTAAGTTGTAATATATATTAATGATACATTCTGATAAAACAGATGAGCAGATTGTCCTACTAGTAAAAGCAGGGGATATTGAGAGTTTCCGAGAGCTGGTAGATAGATACGAAGCCAAACTCAAAAGGTATTCTCGTAAATTCCTATTCGATAGATCAGATACAGATGATCTTGTACAAGACGTATTCATAAAAGCTTATACAAATATTCAAAGTTTTGATAATAGCAAGATTTTTTCCCCGTGGATATATCGTATAGCCCACAATGAATTTGTGAACGCTCTAAAGAAAAAGCTTTCTTCTCGTATATTTTCTCTTGATCTGGATACATTCTTTCCACAGCCTGTGGCGACCGAGACAGCAGATGATTTTTCGGAAAAAGAATTCACTTCTAAATTACTAGATAAGCACCTCAAAGAAATTGATCCGAAATACAGAGAACCGATGATATTGTATTTCTTTGAAGATATGGACTATCGGGAGATATCCCAAGTGCTCGAGATCCCGGTGTCCACGGTAGGGGTACGTATAAAAAGAGGGAAAGATAAACTAAGGGAAATATTAAAAGATAATAATTTTGTATATGAAAAATAATATGGAACACAAATCAATACAAGAGAATATAATCGAATCAATAAAATCTGGCAAGATAAACATGAAGCCACGATGGTATTTTATGCTGAAGATTGTTTTAAATATATTGCTCGTGAGTGTGGTGTTCTTTGCGACCGTATACTTGCTTAGTTTTATCGGCCTTGTTTTGCATGAAAAAGATTTATTTAATCTATTTGATTTGAGCCCACGGGGGATGAAGATGCTCATGACATCTATCCCATGGATTATAGTGATGTTATCTATAACACTTGTCATGGTGCTGTATGTACTAGTCAAAGATCATGCTTTTGTTTATAAAAAACCATTGGCTTATATTTTATTTGGCTTAATAAGTTTAGTTGTACTAATTGGTTTTGTGGTGCATATGTTTGATGTGAATTTTCGGCTGGCTCGTATTGGAGAGGATAGGCGTCCACCGGTGATAGGTCCTATGCATAAATACTATCGTGGAGAGATAAAAGAGAAAAAGAAAATAGAGAAATTTGACAGGAGAATGGAAAAAATGCCAAGAGCAGTAATTGAATAATTTTTGAAATATTTTGTATTTAGCATTGTAATAATAGATGTACGAAAGATATCATCGTACATTAATAGTAATAATAAATATAAAATTATGAATAAAAAGAAAATACTAGGTTATAGTGTGTCTGCATTGGCTCTGGCTATGCTACTCTCTGCTGGTAGTGCATCTGCATTTGGTGGGGGAATGGGTGGAGGATTTAACAAGAATTTAACTCCAGATCAGATAGCTACAAATCATTCTACTATGTTTGCCGAGCATGCGACACTGATCGGTGCTACAGCAGATGAAGTAAAAGATGCATGGGCAAAAGGAATTTCATTTATTGAACTAGCAAAGACAAAAGGCATAACAGAGGAGGCTCTAAAGGCCAAGATGCAAGCAACTCAGGCTACAAAGATGAAGGAACAGCTCCAGGCACTAGTATCAAAGGGTGTGATCACTCAAGTTCAGGCTGATACAAGACTATCTACTATGCAGAAAAAAATGACAGAGATGAAAGACAAGAAGGGCAAGGGTAAGCAAGGAAAAGGAAAAGGTTTTATGCATTTCTAAAAAAATAACTCTATCAATAAAACACCTCGACCTAGGTCGGGGTGTTTTATTTTATTCAAAGTGCATTGTGATATTTTTTTGTTCGACAGTGTGAAGTAGGAGAGGGGATGATGAGAGCTTTGGGTCTTTTTGAATTAGTGATATCGCTTCATTGCGAGCAGCTTCTACCATTTTAATATTCTTTATAGCTTCCATCCCTAGATCTGTGATACCCCATTGTTTGCCACCGCCGAGCTCTCCTGCCCCACGTAGTGTTAGATCGAGCTCTGCGAGCTCGAATCCGCTGGCAGCTTTTGTCAGAGCTTTTAGTCGATCCATAGTCTTTTCTGTTTTGGCTTCTGCAAATAGATAACAATATGATTGATCATTGGATCGAATGACACGTCCGCGGAGCTGGTGTAGCTGGGCTAGTCCAAATCGTTCTGCTCCCTCGATGACTATCGATGTGGCATTTGGCACATTCACACCCACCTCGATCACCGATGTAGATACTAGTATATCTATCTTGTGATCTTTGAAATCTTGCATGACTTCCTCCTTTTTCTGTTTCGTCATTTTACTATGCATGACTTCGATATTGTATTTTTGGAAGACTTCTTTTTTCAGTCTCTTGGCCTCGGTAGTCACATTCTTCATCGCTAGAGCTTTTTCTTGATCTGGGTCTGGCTCATCTATACGTGGACATATCACATATGCTTGATGCCCAGCTTCGAGTTCACGATGTATTTTTGCATATGCTTCGTCACGTTTGCCAGGCGCGACAATTTCAGTGATCACTTTTTTTCTGCCGGCTGGCATCTCATCGATGATTGATAGATCAAGGTCTCCGTATATCGTCAGAGCAAGTGTGCGGGGAATAGGAGTCGCCGTCATAGACAGATAGTGGGGTGCATGACCCTCCTTTTTTGCGAGCTTCATTCTTTGATTTGTTCCAAAGCGATGTTGCTCGTCGATGATGACGAGGCCTAGGTCTTCGAATTCTACAGATTTAGATACTAGGGCATGAGTACCGACTAGTATCGGTATCTCGCCATTCTTTACCCACTTTAGTAGTTGTGCACGGGATATTGTAGTCCAGGGTTCTTGAGCACTTGCGACCTTGGTCGGGAATTTCCTGCATCCAGATCCTGTAATCAGGCCGATAGATATACCAGTATGTTTAAAATATTCGATAAAGCTTTCGAATAGCTGTGTGGCTAGCACCTCGGTCGGTGCCATATATGCCACCTGGATATTGCCAAAGTTCTGCCCGACTGGACGATTCTTGATCACTGCATATGCTACTGTAGCTGCTATAAAAGTCTTGCCTGATCCCACATCACCCTCTACTAGTCTCGACATCGCCTTGTCCTTTTGAAAATCTTCGAGGATTGAATTTATCGCATTAGTCTGTGCATTTGTAGGCTTGAAAGGAAATCGCCCCACAAAGTCCGCAATATCTGCTGTCGGTATTTTTAATTTATACGAAAAAAGTTCCTCGTATTCTCGACGTTCCATTTGTCGAGCCAGCTGTATGAAAAATACTTCTTCGAAGGCGAATCTCTTGCGTGCAGCATCGGCATCATTTTTCTTTTGTGGTGCATGGATCCAGATCAGAGCTGTCTTTAGATTTGGCAGATTATATTTCTTTATTATTTCTTCGGGTATATATTCTGTGATATTTTCAAGAGCTCCACTCTTTATTATTTTTTGGATTGCATGATACATCCATTTTGAAGTGATGCCCTTTGTCTCGGGATAGATAGGGTAGCCAAAGCTCGCAACTGTCTCTCCATTTGAAAATAGTGAATCATGTGTGTCGATAGGCAGGATGTCCTCCTTGGCAATCTCTGGATTGGTCAGGGTCATTCCGTACGTCGGACTATTTGATACCTTGCCAGTCACACGCACGACTGCACCCTCGCGAAGCATTTTTGCCAGGTATGGCTGATGGAACCAGACGATTTTTATCTTGCCGGTCAGATCTGTTAGTTCTGCATGGCCCATAGGAATTTTACTCTTGAAACCTTTTTTTGTTTCGAGTTTTGATATTGTTCCTAATAGTGTCACATTTTCTCCGTCGGAGATATTATTGATATGTTTTACTTCGGATATATCTGTGTATCTTGTGGGGAAGTAGTATAGTAGGTCTCGAATTGTTTTTATCTCGAGTCTGTTGAGTGCTGATTTTTGGTTCGCATCTATCCTGAAATTTTTCTCTATTGGGTCGCTCAGATTCATATATGAATTGTATCATAAAAATACCCCCCCATCACCTAGGTGATGGGGGTATTTTTATTTGCCATAAAGGACTATTCCTCCGATAGCTATCATTATCATGAGTAGCAAGATAGCTAATCTTGGATTTTCTACACTCTTTAATTTCATTATTTATTCAATACAGCCTTGATCTCTGTGACTAGTTCTTCTAGTGTAAAGTTGGACTTTACCATGAATTTTGTTGCACCCAGGGCCTCTGCCTTTTGCATCGCAGTATCTTCTGACAGGTTTGAGAATACGATAACTGGGGTAGTCTTTGTTGTCTCTTGTTCTCTCATTTTTTTTAATATATCAAAACCATCAAAATTTGGGAGCATTAGATCTAGGAGTACCAACGATACACCTGGTTCATTTATCTTTGCCATGCCCTCATCTCCTGTGCTTGCTGTGATAACTTCAAATCCCTCCTTATTCAGCTTGCTAGCTTCGAGGCTCTGTAGGAAGCTGTCGTCTTCTATTACTAATATCTTGCTCATTGTTTTATTGTATCATTATTAATTATTAAGAGGCAACATTACAAAAAAAGTAGTACCTTTGTCATTGCTTTCAAACCAGATCTTTCCATTGTGATGCTCTACTATCTTTTTTGTGGTAAATAGTCCAAGACCTGAACCAATAGCGTCTTTTTGCTTTGCATTTTCTGTTCGATAAAACTTTTCAAATATCTTTGGTTGGTCTTCTTTTGCTATCGTGATACCTTCATCTCTGACTGATATCTCGATACCCTTGTCGTCTTCACCCATAGATATGACGACTTTACCTTTTTCATTACTGTACTTTATCGAATTTTCTATTAGATTTTGTAGGACTACTCGGATCATCTCTTTGTCTACTGATATCTCAGGTATGGCTGTGTGGGGTTTTAGGAATATCAGCTCGATATCTTTTTTGTGTGACTCGCTATAGAATTCAAATATTGTTTCTTCGAGTAGTTCTACTATATTTACCTTTGTGAAATTGAATTTTAATATTGTGTCCTCTGTGTGATTCAATGTGAGCATATCATTTGTGAGCTTTATCATCCTCTCTGTACTCTCGTATGCTTTGTTTATCAGATTCTCTTGTTCACTTGTGAGCTCACCTAGGTCTTTATCTAAAAACATTTTCAATATCCATTTAGATGCAGATAGGGAAGTGCGTAGTTGGTGAGCTGAGATCGATATCAAATCTGATTTTACCAGATTGATATTTTTTAATTCATCGTTCTCTGCTTTTATTTTTTGTAGTTCGTCCATATTATTTTTTTGCTGGGGTTGCTCCTAATGTGCCGACTTTACCAATATCTATTTTTTGTATTTGCTCCTGGTCTATGCGCAGTATCTTTACACCCGCATATACTACGAGAGCTATAACTATGAAATCTATACCATTGTTCAAGAAAGCTCCGTAGTGTATGGATACATTGCCTATCTTGTATGTTGCCTTTGCTAGATCGTCCACTCCACCCATCATTCCATTTAGCACAGGATTTATGATGTCTGTAACTAGTGATGATACAAATTTAGAAACAGCTCCTCCTAAAATGAAACCAATCGCCAGGCTGACAACTCCTTGTTTTTTGATAAATTCACTGAAGCCCGATACTCCACGAATTTTTTTAATATGTTCTCTCATGAGAATAATTATATCATATAGTGTATATGAATATATCTATTTTGACTTTGTGTTACAATAGTGGTATATTATCTATAATATTAAGGACTCCAAATGGCCTGGGCCATTTTTTTAGTCCCAATTTTGTTGTTTTAAAATTTTTAAATTTATTATTTATTATGAGAATCACTGCACATGAGTGCATACTGGGTTATCTCAAATCCAGTATGAAAGAAAAAACTATCGCTTTTTTTGATTGTAAAGAAGGCTTAAATCCAAAAATTTTAACCAAAGCATGCCTCGAGGGTATCGAGGAAGAAAGAACTTATTATTTATCATTCAACAAAACAAGGGGTAGCTCACGAAAGAAGATTAAGGGTGTATTGGAAGTATTGCTTAGAGAATACAATATTACTTTTATTGCTGGTCAACGTTATTATTTTGGGCCAACTGAATCCGAGTCTGTAACTACGTATGCATTTAGAAATTACTGTTTGGTAATCCATTTTATTATTTTGAATGATTTGATGTCAATTAAAAAGATATCAGACAATCATCAAAAAATAAAATTTTACCAAGCCGGAGATTCTCAGGAACAAAATCTGGCTAATGGAGAATGAAAAGATTCCTCCTTGTACTTGTTGCAAGGAGGAATTTAATTTGAGCAAATGCGTATATTGTGATAATGTTTAATTACTTGGAACCGTGTCAGAGCGGTCTAACGTACCTCTTTGCTAAAGAGGCAGGGTGTAAAAGCCCTCGCGAGTTCGAATCTCGCCGGTTCCGCAAATACAAAATCAAGCCCTCTGGGGCTATTTTGTATTTGCGGAACCGAGAAAGAAAACTACTTTTCTTTCGTGGGAGATTCGAAGACCTTTTCCTTATGAGCTTGCGAATGGAAAAGGTGTACTGAAACTGTAAGTTTCGAAAAGCGTAATCGCGGTCCGTCCGGTTCCGCAATAATAAAAACCACCTTATGGTGGTTTTTATTATTGTATTTATTTTTTAATGTATCTATCTACTCCGATCCATCCTGCTGTTTTATGTGAAGCGATGATGAATATCTGTAGGAGTAGTAGCCATGGATTTGAGCTAACTGTTCCTGCGAATAGATAATTGAAATTCATAAATGCTCCAAAGAAGGCAGATAGTCTGGTCCATAGGCCGATGATCAGTGCTATACCGATAGCTATCTCTCCATAAGTCACTATGTATGATAAGGTAGTGGCATTCGGCAGAAATACATGATTGATTAGCCATCCGTACCACATAGATACATCTGGGTGTTCTCCCGCCATCTTTGCGAGCGCACCATTTAAGAATCCACTGACAGCTACCCCCGCCTGGTCCCCAGTCCATACTGGTACACCCAGTTTGTGCCAGCCCGCTATTAACCATTCATAACCTACATACACACGTACGAATACCCATAGAAATGCAGAACGCTTATCTTCTGTGAAAAAACTTAAAATTTTTTTCAACAAGATTTTTATGTTGTTCATAAAATAAAGTAAATTATTAATTCACCTTTGATGATTGTTAATATATATAGTATAGACCCGCCTTATACAGTAGGCAAGCAAATTTTCTTTGCGGAGGCGGTGAGACCGCGATTACGCTTTTCGCCGACTATATCGGCAGGTACTTTTCGCTCTGGTAAACCAGAGAACGAAAAGTCTTTCGAATCTCACACGCAAGCCAAGCAGTTGGCTTGCTCGTCTCCGCACAAGAAAAAATGCCCTATAAAAGGACAATTTTTTCAACGTGCGGAGGCGGTGAGATTCGAACTCACGGTCCTGTAACAGACGACGGTTTAGTAAACCGTTGATTTAAACCACTCATCCACGCCTCCATATATTATGTTTACATAATGGAGGTCGCCAAGGGTGATGCCGTAGATGAGTGGTCTCTCGCTTCACTCGCGGGTAAATATAAAGCAGTTTATATTTACCCCATCTCATCCACGCCTCCATGTATGATTTTTCGAGTATATCAGAAAATATGATTTTTTAAAAGATTTCTAATGCGCCACAGCCAGACCGCGGATTTCGCGGGCGCCGGCTTTTTTTAGTATATGAATTATTTCAGATAGGGTACCTCCGGTAGTCGTCACATCGTCTACCACAAAAATTATTTTATTTTTTACATTTGCTCCATCTTTTAACTTAAAAGCACCTTTGATATTTTTCAATCTTCTCTTTTTGTTGTTTATCCGTGCCTGGGGTCCGGTATTTATTTGCTTTACCACTATGTCTGTATTTAAAACAAAAATATTTGGATTTGCATTTACAAACCCACGAGCTATGTATTCTGCCTGATTGTATCCTCGCTCCCTGTGTCTCTCTCTAGATAGGGGAACGGGTATCACGATGAATGGCTCGCCTCTGTGTAGTATATGCAGATCGGATATTTCTTCTTGTACATATTCATATAGATGTCTGCCTAGTACTGCCCCAGCGGATCTCTTGTTGTAATATTTTAAATCCCATATCATTTTTTTGATTATCGGATTTCTGTAATCAAAACAAGCATCTATATTTTCTAGGCTCTCGATTTCTCGCCTGTTGGGTAGGGGTATGCAGTCATCGCATATATAGGATCCGTTCTTTTTGCAGGATATACATCGGAGAGGAAAAAGGATATCAACGATAATGTTGTATATACTTGTTAACATATTCCCTTATTTTACATTGTTTGTGATATAATATGAATACTATATATGGGTAATTCTTTTGGCGACATAATTAAAAATGGACTACAGTCTCTCTTTGGAAAAGAGAGTAACAAGAGCGCCCTGGGTGTAGATATTGGCTCATCTTCTATCAAGCTAGTTCAGATTAAAAAACAAGGAGGTAAAGCAGTGCTCGAGACTTATGGGGCCCTGGCTCTTGGTCCATATATGCAGACAGATGTGGGTCAGGTGGTAAATGCGCCTGTAGATGTCATAGCCCAAGCCTTGACTGACCTGATGAAAGAAGCAAATGTCACTACAAATTTTGGCGTAGTTGCTATCCCGTCTTTATCTAGTTTTATGTCTGTAATCTCACTGCCTAGCAGTGTAGACAAGGATAAATTCGCTGAGATTATACCAAATGAAGCTCGCAAATATATCCCCATCCCGATGTCTGAGGTGACTCTAGATTGGTGGCCTATACCTAGGCAAGTAGAGTCTTATGAGGAGAATGAGGGAGGAGTCAGGCCCGAAGTAAAGAACGAGGTTCTTTTGGTTGCTATACACAATGACACTCTCACTAAATACAAAGATGTATTGACCAAGGTTGGCCTCACTGCAGATTTCTTTGAGCTTGAGATTTTTTCATCTGTACGTTCTACTTTTTCTCACGACATCGCCCCTGTACTATTTATAGATTTTGGTGCCTCAAAAACAAAATTATCTATTGTTGAGTACGGTATCATTCGAGTTTTCCATATCGTAAATCGTGGTGGTGCAGATATCACAAAAAATATTTCTCAATCATTATCTATACCATTCAAAGACGCAGAACAATTAAAGAGGGAAGTGGGTATCGATCGCAATGCGAATAAAGATGTCGCAGAGGTTGTGTCGCTCTCTGTAGAATATATGTTATCTGATGCAAATAATATTGTGCTTGCATTTGAAAAGAAGTATAATAAAAATATCAGTAAAGTTATACTCTCGGGTGGTGGAGCTCTCACAAAAGGCCTACTCGCTCGTGCTACAGAAAATTTCCGTGCAGAGGTTGTTTACGGTGCACCATTTTCAAAAACAGAAGCTCCCGCATTTCTTACTCCTGTTCTCGAAGTTAGTGGGCCAGAGTTTGCTGCGGCTGTCGGTATATCTTTGCGACAGTTGTCATAATAAATTATGGATAAATCTTTTCAAACATCATTTATACCCAAAAAACCATTAACCATCGAATCCTCGTCATCAGGGGGGTCTATGAGTCTTTTGTCTTTTATATCTATCGTTATGATAGTAGGCACACTGCTGGCACTAGGTGGGGTATTTCTATACAAAGGATATCTCGTTCAGCAAAAGACTAGCGCTGAGAGCTCTCTGATAGCTTCTCGTGGTAGATTTGAGCCCAATACTATAAAGCTATTAGAAGTTTTTGATAAGAGGACAAATGTGTCAAAGCAATTACTGTCTAGTCACGTGGTCATGTCTCCATTTTTTGATACATTGGCGAATTTAACTGTCCCATCTATTCAATATACAAAGTTCAGTATTGAGACAGGAGAGAAGACTACATCTGTCACCATGTCAGGGGTAGCACGTGATTATCAATATATTGCATTGCAAGCTCAGACTTTCAATAATGCCCCAGGTTTTTATTTCAAGAATGTGGTATTTTCTGACCTAGTAAAAGACAAGAAGGGTAGTGTTACTTTTAAAGTATCTTTTGATGTAGATCCTGCGCTTTTTTCTTATGAAAAAGATGCACTGAAGCCAAAAGCTGATACCCCAAAAGTTGACGTGGTTATCCCTGTTACACCAGATGTAGTTGTCAAAGATGTAAATACAGATAGTACTGTTACTCCATCAGTAGTACCTACTTCAAAACCTTCATCATTTTCAAGTTTAAATATTAAAACAATTACACCTAAACCATAATATATGCGCAATCTTTTCCCCGTCATTTTAATACTCGCATCAATAGGATTATTTTTTACCTTAGTAAATCCTACTTATTTAGAGGTGAGACAACTACGCAATGACGTGGCTGTTTATGACAAGGCTCTAACAAATGCTCGAGACCTAGAGAATGTTCGAGATGAATTAAAAAAGAATTATGATCTTATAACCAAAGAAGAAAAAGACAGGTTGGATCATTTCCTACCCAATACTGTGGACAATATTCAGCTCATACTCCAAATTCAAAAAATTGCTACTGCTCACAATATGAATCTAAAAAATATCAAATTCGATGCACCTAGTCTGATAAAACAAGATAGTACCTCTGGATCAAAGGCATCAGGTGCGTCTAGTAGCAAGAACAATGCTCTTCCTTATGGCATATTTAATCTTGAGTTTTCTACTGACGCTAGATACGAAGACTTTAAAGCTTTCCTGAAAGATTTAGAGTACAATATTCGTCTTGTTAATGTAAAAGAGATATCATTTACTGTACCTTCTGGTGACAAAAAGACTGTTTTTGATCCGAATAGTGATATTTCAAACGATCCAAATGTATACACTTATTCATTAAAAGTTGAAACATATTGGCTTAAATAATTATGTCTAAAACACTAAAAATATTTCTAATAGTAGCCATTGTACTCATAGTCGGTTTTGCTGTGTATTATTTCAGTGCGAGCTCTGAAGAATCTACTCTGTCAAAGACAGGTGTTGCACCTACTGTGTCTAGCACAGAGAGTACTACTGCTTTCTTGTCCACTCTATTGTCTTTGAATAAAATAAAGATTGATGCTTCATTGTTCCAGCATCCTACATTTTCTAAGTTGCAAGATAATACTGTTCCTATATCCAATGATGGTGGGGTTGTGGGCAGGCCGAACCCTTTTGCTTCTATTGATGGACAGAATTCTACTGACTCATCAATATCTTTCCCCCAGATTAATACTGGCACTAGTACTACACCCCCTGTAGTACCAGTACGTTAATATGATATTTCTCGATGAATTAGTTAAGCGAGGTCTTCTATCAGAAGGGCAGATACCCGAGATTGTTCGTATTGCAGAAGAAAAATATGGAGGTATCATAGATAGAGCTCTGGTTGATATGAAGATAGATGAAAATACTCTTTTGGATATAAAGGGTTCTTTTTACAATGTCCCAGTTAAAAAGATTGACCCAAAGAGTGTCGCTCCGTCTACATTGAAATATATCCAATTGGAATCTGTAAAAACTTACGGTTTTATTCCCGTAGGTATATCTGATGATGTTTTGGAGGTCGGTATTACTGATCCAGAGAATACTTCTGCTATGGATGCATTGCAGTTCATCTCTACTCGCATAAACAAACCATTCAAGGTATTTTTGATTAGTTATACATTATTTAATCAGCTTATCGAGATGTATCAGAATCTTGGTAGCGAGGTTGATCAGGCTCTGTCAGAGCTTGATTCAGAGATTTCTGATGATGATGCGAAAGATGTAAGTATTGAAAACATAAAATTGCAAGACAGTCTAAAACCGGGGGAGGAGGAGAAGATTGTCGAAGATGCACCTATCATAAAAATAGTTGCAGTTATACTGCGTCATGCGACAGAGGGTAATGCTTCTGATATTCATATTGAAAATGTGGGGGATAAAGTCAAAGTCCGATTCCGTGTGGATGGAGTCTTGCATACGTCACTTGTCCTACCATTGAATGTATACAACGGTGTGATTGCTCGTATAAAAATCCTTGCTAAATTGCGCCTAGATGAAAAACGTAAACCTCAAGACGGGGGATTTTCTGCGAAAATTGAAGGGCGCAAGATCGACTTTCGTGTATCTACTATGCCTTCTTACTACGGGGAGAAAGTGGTTATGCGTATCCTGGATCCAGAAAAAGGTGTGCACCCACTAGATGATATTGGCCTATCTCCCGAGAATCTCAAGATGGTCCGAGATGCCCTGAAGAAGCCTTATGGTCTGATCCTTATTACTGGTCCTACTGGATCTGGTAAGAGTACTACTCTATATTCTATGCTCAATGAGCTTGATTCAGAGGAGGACAATATCGTATCGCTCGAAGATCCTGTGGAATATCATATACCAGGGATAAATCAATCTCAGGTTATGCCCGAGATAGGTTATACTTTCGCCTCAGGACTACGCTCTATTCTCCGTCAGGACCCGGATATTATCATGGTGGGGGAGATCCGCGACAAAGAGACTGCACAGCTCGCTATACAGGCTGCACTCACTGGTCACCTTGTGTTTTCTACTCTCCATACGAATAGTGCAGTAGGTGCGATACCACGTCTTGTCGATATGGGTATTGATCCGTATTTGATCGGACCTACTCTTATCCTAGCTATAGGTCAGCGTCTTTCTCGTCGTATTTACCCAGGCTCTCGCCACCAGATACCGATGGACCCATCTACAAAAGAGATGATTAATAAACAATTTTCAGATTTGCCTGCAGATATCAGATCAAAACTCCCAATAGGCGATACTATGTATGAATCAGTACCTTCGACTGAGTGTCCTTCTGGATTGCAGGGGCGGATGCCTGTATTTGAGATGTTCTCTGTGGACAAAGAGATGCAAAATATAATATTGAAAACCCCCACAGAAGGTGAGATATATAAACTAGCTCGCAGTAAAGGCATGCTCACCATGAAAGAAGACGCTATTTTAAAGAATATTCAGGGTGAAGTGCCATTCCAAGAAGTCTATGGTTTGTAGTAGGGTATACCTACACACTTATTCATAAGTGTGTAGGTATAGTAAAATTAGTAGTAGTGTAATATAATTAAAATATTATGGAAACAACAAAGAAAAAAATTTTAATTGTTGATGATGACGTATTTCTTTTGGATATGTATGCGTTAAAATTCAGCCAATCTGTTTTTGAGGTAACAACTGCCCTTGGTCCAGAGGTCGCTCTTGAAAAATTAAAAGGAGGGTATGTTCCTGACGTTATGATTCTCGATATTATAATGCCAGTTATGGACGGGTTTGAATTCCTTGAAAAAGTAAACGAAGAGAAGCTCATGCCTAATACTATAAAGATTCTATTGTCTAATCGTGGTCAACAGTCAGATATCACTCGCGGTGAGTCACTAGGTGCAGCTGGGTATATCGTCAAGGCTTCAAATACTCCATCTGAAGTTGTGGAAAAAGTATCAGAGATTATAAGTAAATATCAAAAATAATATATGGACAGAAAAGCAAGTATCGAATTGTTCATCACTACATTGATTCGTGAGGGTGGCTCAGATTTACATCTTGCTACAGGACGAAAGCCAGCTATCCGTGTAAACGGAGATTTGGTTTTTCTTGTTAATCAGCCCGAAATCAGCCAGGATGATATGATTGGTATACTTACTACTCTGTTGGGTCAGGATCGTTTCAATAAATTTGTTGAAGAAAAAGAATTTGATTTTTCTTATGCATTTCAGGGCTCAAGACTCCGCGGGAATGCATTTTTCCAGAGAGGTCTGATGTGTATGACTTTTCGTCTTATCCCCAAGGCTCAGGCCATATCTGAACTCCGTCTGCCTGCGATTCTTGAAAGTTTTGCTCGTAGAAAGCAAGGATTCTTTCTTGTTGTCGGGCCAGTAGGTCAAGGTAAATCTACTACATTGTCAGCATTGATAAATATGATAAATCAGGAGCGTGCTGCACATATCGTAACGATCGAGGATCCTATAGAATTTGTATATACTCCAGATAAATCAATTATCGATCAACGTGAGGTAGGTATAGATACAAAAGATTTTGCCACAGCTCTCAAGTCTGCTCTACGTGAAGATGTGAATGTCTTACTTGTAGGGGAGATGCGCAGTCCGGATACTATATCTGCTGCTGTTACTGCTGCGGAAACTGGACATCTTGTATTTTCTACTCTTCATACTAACAATGCATCTCAAACTATCGATCGTATCATCGACTCATTCCCACCAGGTCAGCAAGACCAGATCCGTATTCAGCTTGCGTCTAGTTTGATCGGTATTTTTTCTCAGAGATTGGTGCCTCGTATCGCTGGGGGTCGTGTCCCTGCATATGAATTGCTTATAAATAATAATGCTATATCTAATCTTATCCGAGAGAGACGAACCCACGAGATTGATATTGTCATTGAGACAAGCTTTGAGCAAGGTATGATAGATATGAATAGGTCTTTGATCGAATTGGTCCAGCAAGGGGAGATATCTATGGAGACTGCTCATCAATATTCATTTAATCCCAAGGCCCTCGAACAATTAATGTAATTTAATTATCTAAATGTTATTCACATATAAAGCCATCACTAATACAAACGAGAAAAAGGAGGGGTCTGTAGAGGCTCTGAATCGTGACATGGCAGTCACAGCTCTTCAACGTAGGGGATTGGTGGTATTGTCTATCTCCGAAGAGGGTAAACCAAAAAGTTTTCTTGAGATAAAATTATTTGATGGTGTACCCATGAAAGACATCGTGATAATGTCTCGTCAGATATCGACACTATTTGAAGCCAATGTTTCCGCTCTCAAGGCATTTAACCTGCTCGCAGACAATACAAAGAATGAAAAGCTTTCACACACCCTACATACTATATGCGAGGACATCCAGGCTGGGTCACCTATCAATGGTGCCATGTCAAAGCACCCAGATATATTCTCTGATTTTTATGTGAATATGGTAAAAGCTGGAGAGGAGTCTGGAAAATTGACTCAAACATTTACATACTTGGCTGACTATCTAGAGCGTCAGTATCAGCTAACTTCAAAAACAAAGAATGCGCTCATATACCCATCTTTTGTTATCGGTATATTTATAACCGTTATGACTCTGATGTTCGTATTTATCATCCCAAAATTGTCAGCAATCATCAAAGAGTCAGGGCAGGAAATCCCATTTTTTACAAAGATTATCATGGGGATGAGTGATTTGTTGGTGAATTATGGTATCTTTATTTTAGTTTTTATTGCTATAGGCGTATTCTTCTTGTATCGTTTTACTCGCACTGATAATGGTCAATCCTATCTAGATAGATTAAAGATTAGTATTCCTATCGTGAGCAATATATATCAAAAGCTGTATCTGTCTCGTATGGCAGACAATATGGAAACTATGCTATCTTCTGGTATACCTATCATCCGATCTATCGAGCTGACTTCTGCTGTGGTGGGCAATCGTGTATATGCAGATATTCTCAAGGATACTACTGCTATGGTGAAATCAGGGAGCTCACTTTCTGATGCATTTGCAAAACACAAAGAGATACCAGAGATTATGTCTCAGATGATCAAGGTGGGGGAGGAGACTGGATCACTCGGCAATATCCTCAAGACACTCGGGCATTTTTATAATCGTGAAGTCCAGGATGCAGTCGATACGCTCGTCGGTCTCATCGAGCCTATCATGATCGTAGCATTGGGTTTGGGGGTGGGTATACTCCTATCTGCCGTACTGATGCCTATCTATAATATTGCAAGTGGAATATAACACAAAAACCCTCGAAAGAGGGTTTTTGTTATCCACACTATTGCACTTTTTAATATTGTTTATGATATAATATTACTATTAGAAATAAGGTCGCGCTCTATCGTATAGAGCACAATTATTAATAGTTTTAAAATTATGAAATTAAATTATAAAAAAGGTTTTACATTGATCGAATTGTTGGTTGTTATCGCAATCATCGGTATCCTCGCATCTATCGTTCTGACATCACTTGGGTCTGCAAAGAATAAAGCAAATAAAACTGCTGCTACTGCAAATCTAAGAGGTGTTATCCCAGAGCTTATTTTGTGTGGAGACGATGCTGGATATCCTGGTATTCCTACTGGAGCAACTGGTATTCCTGTTGCTGGTGCTACTATCTGTGTTACAGCTGCTCAAGGTTCAACTGCTGTTACAGGGCACACTGCTACATGGCCTACACTACCATCTGGTTGGTCTTATGCTGCAAGTACAAACGCATCAAGTTTGGTTTCTGCTAATACTCTTACTTACTCAGCAACAGGTAATTCTACAACTGTTACATGTAGTTTGGCTACTGGAGCTTGTAACTAATCATTTATTTGATTTACAAAAAAACCACCCCAATGGGTGGTTTTTGTTTTGAATGGTATCTGTATGATGATATAATAATAGTATGATTACTCTTATTTATATATTTATTTTTTGTCTCGGTTGTATTATTGGTAGCTTTTTGAATGTCGTTATTTATAGATTCAATAGTGGCAAGACACTAGGGGGGAGGTCTATGTGTATGACTTGTAGCAAGACTCTGTCTTGGTATGAATTGATCCCTGTCATCAGTTTTTTATTCCAAAAAGGCAAGTGCAATACTTGTGCTACAAAAATCTCGCATCAGTATCCGATAGTAGAGTTCATCACTGGGGCTGTGTTCACAGCTGTGGCATACCATTTTTCTCCTCTCCTATCGTATGCTTTTAATCAGTACGTTCTATTGGTGACATTGTATACAATGATGTTTTCTTTGCTCATTGTCATATCTGTTTATGATATGCGCCACAAGATTATCCCAGACATGCTCGTATTTGTTTTTGGCATATTCGCTTTCTCTTCTATGTTTATAAATCAAGGTATCGGTTCTAGTATGTTTATACAGCCGACATTCCTATCTCTCATATCTGGTGTCGTGTATGCGTTACCTTTTGCATTGATATCTCTTGTGTCTAGGCAGAGGCTCATGGGTTTTGGTGATTCAAAAATGATCCTAGGTATAGGGTGGATGCTCGGATTGATGCAGGGTGGTGCTGCTATTATGTTGGCATTTTGGATTGGGACTCTCGCTAGTTTGGCTGTAATGTTTATCGGAAGGCATAAAGTTTCTATGAATACAGAAGTTCCATTTGGACCATTTCTAGCTATCAGTGCATTTTTAGTCTTTATCTTTAATATAAATATTTTTGATCTAGCTTCTGTTTTTACATTTTAAAATATTATGAGTGGACATTGCTTAAAATATAATAGAGGTATGACCCTAGTAGAATTACTGGTGGTGCTTTCTATTTTTGCTATTATATCTATGACTGTCGCTTTTAATTATAGTAGCTATAAATCTACAACATCTACAAATGTCCTAGCTCAAGACGTAGCCCTGTCTATCCGTGAAGCCCAAGGTTATGCTATGGGTGTAAAATCCGTATCTACTGCAGGCAGTAGTATATTCCCTGGGTATGGTGTACATTTCAGTCCTAGTGGTAGTGGTCCGATATCTGGTAGTTCAAAATCTTTTATTCTTTTTGCTGATATCCCATTTGATATTAATAATCCTCAAGACAAGGGTGATTCTGAATACGGGTTTCCTGTCTCTGGTGGGGCTGATGAATCTGCTTGTGATGGGTCAGTGTTAGGTTCCGATAATGAGTGTATCTCCGTCATCACTATATCCGGAGGGGATAAGATTCTAGGTGTCTGCGCTAACTCTGAATGCGAAGATTTAACCCCAAATCCAAATGGCTCTCTAGATATAGTATTCCGTAGGCCAAATCCCGATGCCGTGTTTTGTTATAGGGCAAATGTTGGTGATATTAGTTGTGCCAACGAGATTTCTTCTGTTGGTATTATAGTTCAATCAGAGTCAGATCAAAATATTTTAAAAAAAATAGTAGTCTGGAATACTGGCCAAATAAGCGTAGAATAATATAATGACTAATTGCGAATTACTAATTACAAATAAAGGGAAGAATCATATCGCCACTAAAAACAAGATGGGGGGTTTTACTCTGATCGAGTTAATGGTGTCGATGTCTATCTTCATGATTGTCATGATCATGGCGCTAGGTGCTCTTGTGAATATAAGCAATGTAGCCAAGAAGTCTCGTGCACTCCATCAGGCTATGGATAATGTGAATTTTGCCATGGAGAGTATGACTAGATCTCTACGTACTGGTAGCAATTATGATTGCGGTAGTACAGATTTATCAACTCAAGATACAGATGATTGTCCTAGTGGGGAAGATTCTATTTCTTTTATTTCTCAAAACAAGGGTTCGACTTCAAACAAGGATGTGGCTTATGAGTTGTCAAACAATGGTTCTTTACAAAAATGTGTTTTGAATAGTTTTAATTCAAAAGAGTGTATCAGTATGACTTCATCAAATGTTAAGATTGAGAATCTGCAATTTTACGTGACTGGCTCTGACCCTATTCTGGATCAGATCCAGCCGAGTGTATATATATCTATGAAGGGCAGTGTGTCTGTCGGATCTGAAAAAACAGAATTTGCTCTGCAGACTTTTGTCTCTCAGAGAAATAGCGAATAATTTATGATTAAAAAGATAAATAAAAATAAAGGTTTTACTATACTAGAGACTCTCATCGCAGTCGTGCTCCTTTCTCTTGTCTTGAATTCAGTGTTGACCCTCATCTCTAGGAGTCTTTTTACTGCTCAGTATGCGAAGAATGACATGATCGCTTCCTATCTACTCCAAGAGTCTGCAGACTATATTCGCAATACTCGCGATACTCAGATGAAGATAGATCCAGCTGTCGGGTGGGGAAATTTTCTCGACTTTTATAATTTGAATGATTCAAATGGTCAGCAGACTAGGGTGTGTAAAATAAAAATATACCCTGGTTCAATTTCTAGCCCAACTGCACCCGAATGTTCCAATAATAATGGGAATAATGCACCAGATGTATTCTACTATCACAAGGACACTAGTGGTGGCAGTTATTATTCTACAGAAAAGGGGAGTGGCTATGCTGACACTACTTTCAGCCGATTGGTTGTATTGTCAAAGAATAATAGTGGCGACGAGGTGGATGTTTCTATTACGATAAATTGGAAAAATGGTAATAACTCTAAATCAAAATCTTACAATTTGAGCTTTACTGATTGGCAGACAAATTAATATATGTTTAATTTTAATATAAAAAAAATAAATAAAAAAAATTTCAATAAAAGCCAAAAAGGTTATGCTATTTTGTATACTGTAGTGATCATCAGTATCATTATGACCATAGCTATTGGTCTATCCAATGCTGTGAACAAGCAATTGATATTGTCTTCTGTAGCCCGTGATTCTCAGTCTGCTTTTTATCAGGCTGATACTGCTATAGAATGTGCACTGTATATTCAGTTTAAGAATCCAGGGTATGTTGCTGGAAAAGATTTTGATTGTGGGCTGAAGGCCGATGGTTCAGATGTCACACTCACTGCGCAGGGTGGAGGCGGTGTTTTTACCTTAAAAGATAATAGTATTACAAGTGGTCCATGTTTTGAGATATATGTAGACGAGAGTAACAATACTCCTGATAATAGGGTTATAAAAGCCAGTGGCTATAATGAGTGCAATCCTGCTAGTCCAAAGAGAGTGGAGAGATCTTTTGAGGTCAGATACTAATATGAAAGATATTGAAATAAAAAACAGAATAGAAAAATTAAAAGACGAGATATCTCGTCTTCGTTTTGCATATCACGTGGAGAATGACCCAAATGTGACAGATGATGTATATGAATCACTAACTCGCGAGTTGAAAAATCTAGAAGAAAAATATCCAGAATTCGCCGATATAAATAGTGGTGTAAATCGTGTAGCAGGCGAGCCTCTACCAAAATTTTCAAAAGTGACTCATGATTCTCGCATGCTATCTCTGAATGATGCATTTTCCAAAGATGAAGTTTTGGAGTGGGAAAAAAGAATTTCTAAGCTTATAAATAAAAAGCATTCTTATTTTGCTGAATTGAAGATGGATGGGCTCGCTGTATCACTCATATATCAGGATGGTGTGTTTGTCCGGGGCGCCACTCGTGGGGACGGATGGATAGGAGAGGATATCACCGAAAATTTAAAGATGATAAATACTATTCCATTAAAATTAAATGGAAATTTTCCTGGTACATTTGAAGTCCGCGGGGAGGCTGTGATGCCAAAGAGGGCTCTTGCTGGTATAAATAAAATTCGTATAGAAAATGGGGAGATATCTTTTGCAAATACTCGCAATGCTGCAGCTGGTTCACTACGACAACTAGACCCTCAAATAGTAAAAGATCGACATCTTGATTTTTTTGCATGGGACCTGGCTCAATACGATGATATGGATATAAAGACTCACTCAGAAAAGCATGGCATTTTAAAAAAGATGGGTTTCACTCTGGCGCCCTATGATAAAAAATCTGACACTCTAGAAGAAATATTTAATTTTATCGATGAAGTAGAAAAAGTCCGACCCAACCTTCCTTATGGTACCGATGGTATTGTTATTACTGTAGATCAGAATGAATTGCAGGAAGTGATCGGAGTTGTAGGCAAGGCCCCAAGATATTCTGTAGCATTTAAATACCCAGCAGAAAAGTCTACAACTACAGTTTTAGATATCACTGTGAATGTGGGGCGCACCGGAGTCCTCACCCCACTCGCACATTTTACCCCTACACTCGTGGCGGGTTCTACTGTTTCCAAAGCTACGTTGCACAACATGGATCAGATAGAGAGACTCGATATCCGTATAGGTGACACTGTGGTTATTCAAAAGGCAGGGGATGTTATTCCTGAGGTAGTCGAGGTTCTCGTCGGTATGCGCACAGGAAAAGAGAAGAAATTCAAAATGCCAGAGTCTTGCCCTGTGTGTAACGCTGGTGTGGAAAAGAGAGACACCTCCGAAAACCAAAGCTCCTCTCGTAAAAGTATTATCGAAAGCAGGAAAAGTCCTCGAAGAGACGGTCTGGCCGAGCGTGGGCGCGTTGGAGATCCGAGGACCTTGATGAGAGGAGCTTTTCCTGCTGAAGATAAAAGAACTTCCGTAGCGTTCTACTGCACAAATAAAAATTGCCCTGCAAAGAATCAACGAGCGATGCAGCATTTTGTAAATGCATACGAGATCTACGAGATAGGTCCAAAGATTCTTGATCGCTTAAAAGAAGAGGGGCTCATCAGTGATGCTGCCGATTTATTTGCTCTAGAAAAAGCTGATCTTTCAGGTCTGGAAAGATTCGGAGAAAAATCTGCCGACAATATTATATCTTCTATTGAATCTCATAAAAAAGTTGAACTCTGGAGATTTATCTATGCATTAGGAATACTGCACGTAGGAGAGCAGACATCACACGATATCGCCGACCATTTTGAGAATCTCGATAAAATTAGAAAAGCGACACTTGAAGAAATAAACAATATAGAAAATATTGGACCCGTAGTATCGGAAAGTATCTATAATTATTTTACTCACACAGAAAATATTCATTTTATTGAAAAGCTTTTCGCGAATGGTGTCACTATCTACAAGCAAAAAACAAATAGCAAAAAGCTATCCGGTATGACTTTTGTCCTCACGGGGACACTATCTACTATGAGCCGTGATGATGCAAAGAAAAAGATACTTGCAAATGGTGGCAAGGTGTCTAGTTCTGTATCTGCCAAGACTTCATATTTAGTAGCGGGTGTTTCCGCTGGGTCAAAATATGATGAAGCCCAAAAACTAGGAGTCAAAATCATCTCCGAAGATGAATTTTTAAAGATGGTTTAAATATGCTATTCTAGGTATATGCAATTAGAAGATATTAAAAAACTAGCAGAGATGGCTCGTGTAGATATGAGCGATGAACAGATGAGTCAGATGGCCCATGATTTTGATGGTATTTTGGCATATGTAGGCCAAGTCCAAGAGGCTGTAAAGCTCGTAGAAGAAAACGATGCCAATTTTACATTGAACAATGTAGCCCGAGAAGATGTGCAGACAAATCGCGGTGGTGAATATACAAGCAAGATTATTGAGCAATTCCCTGATCAGAATAACGGATACCTGAAGGTCAAACAAATTTTATAATTTTGTAATTTTTAAATAATGTCTAAATTAATTAATTCTAAACATTAAAAATTATTTATAAAATTAAAAATTCTAAATTAAAAATTATTTATGAACATAAATCTCAAAGAACTTACAATAGAAAAGGCACATGCAGATATGAAAGGCGGGGTATATACTCCGACTGATCTTGCGAATGCATATCTTTCTGTAATCGCAGAAAAAAATACAGATATCAATGCATACGTAGAAGTGTATCCAGATGTATTAGATCAGGCAAAGAGAGCAGAGGAAATGTTTGCAAATGGAAATGCGACTTTGATGACTGGTATACCAATGGCAATAAAAGACAATATGCTACGTGATGGATATATAGCTTCAGCTGCTTCTACTATTCTCAAAAATTATAAATCTACTTATGATTCCTTTGTGGTAAAACAATTAAAGGATGCAGGTGCAGTATTTCTAGGTAGGGCAAATATGGACGATGCTGCTATGGGTAGCTCTACAGAGACGAGTGCCTATGGTCCTACAAAGAATCCACTCAACACCGACTATGTTCCTGGTGGATCATCTGGTGGATCTGTCGCAGCTGTCGCTATGGATGGTGCACTCGTAGCTCTAGGGTCTGATACTGGTGGATCTATTCGTCAGCCAGCAGCATTTACAAATCTCGTAGGGTTCAAGCCTACATACGGGGCTGTGTCTCGTAGTGGTATTATCGCTATGGCAAGTTCATTGGATCAGGTTGGCCCAATAGCTAAAAATGTGACCGATGCAGAAATTCTTTTCAATGCGATAAATGCTCATGATCCTATGGATGGGACGTCTGCTCCAAAAGAATTGCTAAGTACTATTGATAAATCACCAATCAAGAAAAAAATTGGTATACCTCGTGAGTTTTTGAAAGGGGATGGTATAGATGCTGACGTCTTAAAGAATTTTGATGAAAGTTGTGAGAAATTAAAAAATGCAGGGTATGAATTGGTGGATGTATCTCTGCCTCTCATCAAATACTCACTATCTGTGTACTACATAGTTCAGCCAGCCGAAGTGTCTAGTAATCTGGGTCGCTACGATGGTATGCGCTATGGATTGAATGTAGAAGCAGGAAAGCTTTTTGATGTTTATGCAAAATCACGAGGACAAGGATTTGGAAAAGAAGTTCTTCGCCGTATCATCCTAGGTACATATATCCTCTCTCATGGTTACTATGATGCGTATTACAATACTGCTGTAAAAGTTCGTGAGGGGATAAAAAAGGAGTTAGCGGATGTATTTGCCGATGTAGATGTTATCATCACACCTACTACACCTACACCTCCATTTAAATTTGGTGCAAAATCAAAAGACCCACTTTCTATGTACATGTCTGATCTATTTTGTGTCCCAGCAAATATCGCTGGCATCCCAGCTATATCTATACCATCAGGGTTGTCAGATGATGGTATGCCTCTTGGGTTCCAGATGATGGCCCCACATTTCCGTGAAGATATTCTATTTACTATTGGGAAAGATTTTGAAAAGTTAGTATAATAAAAGTATGGCAGAAAAGCATGATGATCATGGTGGAGGAGGAATAGGGGATGAGATACTATGGGTAATCATAGGACTCATTGTTTTGTTCGTTGTAATTTTTGGTTTTACTAAACCATTCGATCCCACCTATATAAATCTTTATGCTGTTTTCGGTAAGATACTCCCTGGATTCCAGGTATTGATGAGGTCGATTCTCGATCCACATCTATGGTCCACATTGGGCTATATATCTATGTCTATATCTCTTCTCTGTATATCTATAATAATATTCTCTCTTGTTCGAATGTTTGAAATTCAATTTCACGAAGATGATGAGATAGAGCACGAGATACGTGAGGCTCTAGCTCGCGATGCCGAGAGGGAACGCAATGAGAATCCAAGATGGAGATATATCCAGACCCTAGTAGATAGTCCAAATGAATCTGATTGGCGTATTGCTATTATTGAGGCAGATACCATGCTCGACGAGATACTCTCTGATCGTGGATATAGCGGAAATACTCTAGCTGAGAAACTAAAAGAAGTAGATGCCGGAGCATTCTCTAGTCTGCAAAGTGCGTGGGACGCACATGCCATGAGAAACAAGATTGCCCATGAAGGTTCAGATTTTTCTATAACAGAGCTCGAAGCTCGCCGTGTCATCAAAATGTTCCAAAATGTCTTTGAAGAATTAAGAGCGATATAAAAAGAAAAATCCCCATAATGGGGATTTTTTTTGCGCGGTCGACCGGAATTTTTTATTTTACGAATCAAGATCGGATGACCGGAGAAAAAGCTATTTTAGAATACCTATAAATGCTATTATTGCGAAAATCGTTATAATAATTCCAGATATTTTATTTACAATTTTTAATGAAGAGATATTAAATTTACTTCTAAATAGACTAACACTGCCACTTAGTATGACCCACCAAAGAGCTGAACCGATAAGTACTCCTAGTACCATAAGAAGAGCTGATAAATTATCTCCTTTTACACCCCCGAGTCCAAGTCCTGCAAAAATAGCAACAAAAGACAAGATAGTCATTGGGTTTGTAATAGTAAGAAATACAGTTGAAAAATAATCAGACAAGAGACTCTTGTGATTTTCGGATTTTATTCTTTCTGATGGTTTTGATGTGAAAGTTTTTATCCCTAAATAAAGCAAAAAAATGCCCCCAATTAACCTAATCCAAAATTGCTCCCCAACTAAAAAAGTAGAAACTATGGTTAATCCAAAAGCAGCTATCGCCCCATACAATCCATCTGCAGTTGCTGCCCCAAGACCAGTATACAATCCCGATTTTCTTCCATGGCTAATTGTTCTCTGTATGCACAAAATACCAATAGGCCCAACAGGGGCTGCTATTGAAAAACCAATTATTAATCCTTTGATTAAAAAAGTAATTTCCATTTCTGTATTATATCAGTTGCAATGCTTCACCACTATAAAAAGAAAAACCTCCTTTCGGAGCTTTTTCTTTTGCGCGACTTAGTGGAGGATGTTAGAACGGCGATACAAGGCTATGATTTTTATGTTTATACTCTTAAACTAAAGAAGTATTACCGTAATCCATCTAAAGATTCAGATATAAAATCTGGGTTTGTTTTTGTAAGTCTTTGATATGCAAACTCATCTCTACCTACAGCAAAAACTTTCATCCCAGCATTTCTCCCTACAATCATATCTGTAGGTAAATCGCCTACATATAAAAGTTCATTTGGGGGAAGTTTAAATAATTCAATTATTTTACTGAGTTTTGCTGGTTTTGGAGGCTCTCCACCAGGAATTAGTTCTTCCTCAAAAAATTCATTTAAACCCAGTCGTTTAATTTCTTTCAAAATAAAATCCCTATCTGCCGATGAAGCTACGCTGAGTTTTAAGTTTTTTGATTTAAGAAATTCTAATACTTCAACGACTTCTTTATATAAAAAAGTTGGGTTCTCGTTTTTCTTTATAAAATCTAGGTGTCTTTTTGCAAGTTCAGCAGAATTTGAAATATCTACACCGATAGACTCATAATAAGCCTCTTTGGGTTGTATATAGTTTTTAACTACATCTTCTATACTTACATTAACTCCAAAAGAAGCAGCAGTTTCTTGTATGCCACGAGCTATATAAGTCATAGAATCAACTATCACACCATCCCAGTCAAAAATAACACCCTTAATATTTTCCATATGAATATTATAGCAGTTCTTGAGGTTGACCGGAATCTTTCGCCCTATAGTTCAAGATCGGCCGACCGGAGCATGAGTACATTTCTTGACCTCGACTAAATTTTTGTCGACACAAAAGTCGACCGGAATCTTTCGCCCTATAGTTCAAGATCGGCCGACCGGAACATGAGTACATTTCTTGACCTCGACTAAATTTTTGTCGACACAAAAGTCGACCGGAATCTTTCGCCCTACGGTCGCGGGTACTTTTCTGGTTGCAAAGCAACACAGAAAAGTCTTTCAAGATCCGGACGCAAGCAAAGCAGTTTGCTTGCTCCGACCGCAAAAAAATCCCCGAAGGGATTTTTTTGAATGCGCGGTCGACCGGACTTGAACCGGCAACCTCTCGCGTGACAGGCGAGTGCTCTAACCAGTTGAGCTACGACCGCAATTTTTTTATCATAACACAAATCATATTTTATATAACTGCTCGCCAGGCGAGTGCTCGCTATAGTCTAATTTGAGTTGAGCTACGACCGCAATTTTTAATGCAGATAAATCTGCATGGTGTCGATAACAGGAGTTGCACCTGTGACCTTCGCTTTATGAGTGCGATGCTCTAACTACCTGAGCTATATCGACATTTATATACACTTAACCATAAAACAAGCTATATGCCATATATTTGCTTTCTAACTAAAACAGCTACACCGACATAAAACATTTTCAGCAATAGACATATTTTGGCATGTCACTTGCCGATTGTTGCGGGAGGCCGAATCGAACGGCCGTCTTAAGGTTATGAGCCTTACGAGATACCTCTTCTCTATCCCGCTATATAATATAACAAAAACAACGCTCAAATGAGCAAATACACTATACTCTAAAAATTGGTATTTTGCAACCCTTAAATTGATTATAATCTGTAAAAATAGTACTATATTTTAATTGCCGTCGTAGCTTAGTGGTAAAGCACTGTCTTGGTAAGACAGAGACCATGGGTCCGATTCCCATCGACGGCTCAAAAGACGCCTGCGCGTCATAGCGCCTCTTTAGTTCAGTGGTAGAACAACGGTATCGTAAACCGTGAACACCAGTCCGATTCTGGTAGGAGGCTCATTGATTTAACTATGTTTTTAATGTATAGTTTTTAAAAACCAAAACAGTATGCACATGTCAAATCAACTAGAAATTTCCGTAAATAAATACGGAGGAGTCGTTCTGGGAACGGCCAATCACTACAAAAATGTTTTAGCTTATCATGAGAATGGGGGAAGTGGTAGCTCAAAGACCATAAATGTCTGTTCAGCTTCTGGTAAAACCACTGAGCTATTGCGTGGAATCACTGATGTGTTTGAGCTATATGAATTAATCCCAAAAGCTTCATACCAAAAACTCATTAAAAGATTTTTAGATCAGTTCAAATTCAATCACATCAAATTAATTGGAGAACTTTTTCAAGATCAAAAACCCAGAGGAAGAAATGCTAAAGATCATTTCATGCTTCATTACGGAAATTTGAAAATGATCATAGATTCTATGGATTTTAGTGACTTTTCAATTAACCAATTTAATCATTCTACAAAGAAAGCTGAAATATTGGGATTTGGGGAGTTGGCTAGTTCAGCAATTTTTAGTGATTATTTTAATGCTTTCGAAATTCGAAATCTTTTACTAGATTCAAGGGAATTTATCAAAACTGCGAGTCCTGGAGTTGAAGACACTTACATGTTTGATTACACAAATGCTCCAGTAGATTTTGAAGAAACAAAAAAAATCTGCATCCCTAAGTTCACTTTTTCTTTTGAGAATTATGACATGATAGTTTGTCAGGGTTTCGTGGCAAAAGATTCTCGTACAGGTAAAGATACCTTACTGGGGGATGATGGGTCTGATTACTCTGGCGCAGTATTGGGGGTAACTCTGAGAGTAAAAGATGTGTCTTATTTTAAAGATGTAGATGCCGTTATGACGGAAGATCCGGAAAAAAACCCTGATGCACGAGCTATCTACGACATCTCCTACGAGGATTATGACAAATTGTGTCAAAAAAATGGTGGGGGCCCTGTACGTAGGGATTCTGTAGCTCTTTTGGGGAGTTCTAGTATTCCAACCTATGTAAGGTTCGTCGATCGTCCTTTTAGTAAAAAATACACAACTATTCATTGATTGTTGTTATTAAAGTAAATAAAGAGGGTCTGCTTTTGCGGGCCTTTTTTTATTGCCCATTTTTCAGGTATAATAGGATGATATGCAAGACACCAATGATATACAGGCACAGATCGATACATTAGAGCAGGAGATGCAGAGCCCCGATTTCTGGTCCGACAAAAATCGCGCTCAATCTACGATAAAAAAAATTCAAGAATTAAAAGATGAATTGCTCGGTGCAGAGAAATACGACCGAGGTAGTGCGATACTGTCTATACTGTCCGGCGCAGGGGGTGATGATGCCGAGGATTTCACTGCTATGCTAGTACGCATGTATACAAAATATTTTGACCAAAAAGGTTTTTCATATTCATTGATCCATCAACACGAGAATGATCACGGCGGATACAGGAATATTTCTTTTGAAGTGGGTGGGAGGAGTGCATACGGTACGCTGAAGAATGAATCCGGAGTGCATAGACTAGTCCGTATATCACCATTCAATGCAAAGTCTCTCCGACACACATCATTCTCTCTAGTAGAAGTGGTTCCAAAATTTGATAAAAACAGTGATCCTATAGAGATACCCGCGGATGACCTTAAGATAGAATTTTCAAAAGCAGGTGGTCCCGGTGGCCAGAATGTGAACAAGAGAGAGACTGCAGTTCGTATCGTGCATATCCCTACGAATCTATCAGTGCACGTCGCAACAGAGAGATCCCAAGAACAGAATAGGGATAGAGCGATGGAGATGCTAAAAGGAAAGTTGTTCAAGAAGAATGAAGAAGACAAAGCTAAAATAGCATTGGGTATGACTCCGACAAAGACCACAGAGATAGAGTGGGGTAATCAGATCAGGAACTATGTGCTCCATCCATATAAATTGGTAAAAGATTTGCGCACAGGGGTGGAGACTTCAAATGTCGATAAGGTATTGGAAGATGGAGATATAGAGGAATTTATCACAGCAGGACAAAAACTCCAATCGGGCAATATTTAAAAAATATATAAACACTGTATAATAGAATAATAAAATGATTTACTTCAATAATGTTACAAAAAAATATGCAGAATTCGACACAGAGCCATCACTCGAAGATGTAACCCTATCTATAGCTCCAGGGGAGTTCGTGACTGTAGTCGGCCACTCTGGCGCAGGCAAGACCACTCTAACGAAGCTCATTCTAGCAGAAGAAAAGCCTACATCAGGTACCGTTTCTTTTCAGTCTGTAGATATTCATAAGTTATCAGAAAAAGATTTAACAAAACTACGCCAGAGAATAGGTGTAGTTTTTCAAGATTTTAGATTGATACCAAACAAGAATGCCTACGAGAATATAGCCTTTGCTATGGAGGCTATCGGCCGTGATGATGACGAGATAGATTCCGATGTAAATCATGTACTAGCCCTAGTGGGCCTCGAGAATAGGGCACTACACTTCCCACACCAGCTCTCGGGGGGAGAAAAGCAAAGACTAGCTATCGCCAGGGCGATAATAAACCAGCCGGACATCATAATCGCTGATGAGCCTACGGGGAATCTAGATCCAAAGAATGCTCACGAGATAGTGAATATTCTAAAGAAGATAAATACATTGGGTACTACAGTGGTCCTGACTACTCACAACAAGGGTATAGTGGATAGTCTAGGCAAGCGTGTAGTTACACTTGAAAATGGGCGCATTATTCGCGACGATAAGGATGGTAAGTATGTGATATAATAAATATATATATATGTCTTGGAAAAATACTAAAAGAACAATTCGTGCTGGTTCCCGTAGCTTCTTCCGAAGTGGATTTACCTCTGTATCTGCTGTGCTTGTGATGGTCATCACGCTATTCGTGATTACTGGTTTGTTTTTTGTTCAAGCCTCTTTGACTACAGCTCTTTCAAACATGAAAGACAAAGTGGATGTGACTGTTTATTTTGTTCCTCGTGCTAATGTGGACACTATTGAATCCATAGAATCTGCTATCAAGAAAGCTCCCGAGGTAAAGAGCGTGGAATATGTATCCGCAGAAGAAGCCCTAGCTATATATAAAGAAAAGCATTCAAATGACAATCTGATTCTCCAGGTTTTTGATATTTTAGACGAGAACCCACTAGGAGCATCCCTAAATATAAAAGCAAAAGATCCAGCTCAGTATGAGAGTATCTTAAATTATCTAAAGAGTGATAGTGTACTGTCTGCAGGCATGCTCTCTGTTATCGACTCTGTGGACTATAGTCGCAACAAACTGGTGATAGATAGATTGAATAATATAATAGACGGCGCTCAGCGTATGGGATTTATGTTGGCTGTGATTCTAGTCTTTATATCTATCATAATTACTTTCAATACTATGCGCCTGATCATATATATGTCTCGCGAGGATATCAGTGTTATGAAGCTAGTAGGTGCGGGGAATAAATACATCCGTGGTCCATTCATCATCTCTGGTATATTGGTTGGATTATTTGCATCAGTCATCAGCATCCTATTGTTTTGGCCGGCATCATACTGGCTGGGCCACTCTATGACAGACTTCCTCGGTATTGATCTTTATGTATATTACAAATCTCAATTTGTTCAATTATTCTTTATCCAGATTATCGCAGGTATAGCTATCGGTGCTGTGTCGAGCTTCCTTGCTGTGCATAAATATCTAAATAAATAAATTATGAAAAAGACTGAAAACAATTCATCAGCCAAGGATGTGTCTAAATGCAAATATGTGTTTGTCGTCGGTGGTGTAATATCCGGAGTAGGAAAGGGTATAGCTGCTTCATCTATCGCTCGTATCCTACAGGATCGTGGTCAGGTGGTGACTGCAATCAAGATTGATCCGTATATAAATATAGATGCGGGGACTATGAATCCTACAGAGCACGGAGAAGTCTTTGTGACAAATAGTGGAGATGAGTGTGATCAGGATATGGGTAACTACGAGAGATTCCTGAATATAAATCTAGAGCATATAAACTACATGACTACTGGTCGTGTATATCAATCAGTCATAGAACGCGAGCGCAATCTGGGATACGGTGGGGCGTGCGTACAGGTGGTGCCTCATATTCCGCTCGAAGTCATCGGCCGTATCGAGGCTGCTCGTGACGCAGTAGGTGCAGATGTCGTAGTGATCGAGATCGGTGGTACTGTAGGTGAATACGAAAACATTCTATTTCTAGAAGCTGCCCGAATGCTCAAGATAAAGCATCCAAAGGATGTATTCTTTGTGATGGTCTCATATCTACCGATACCTTCAAAGGTAGGCGAGATGAAGACAAAGCCTACACAGCATGCAGTCCGCACTCTGAACTCTTCTGGTATTCAGCCAGATATTATAATCGCACGTAGCAATCAGCCACTAGATGAAAAGCGTAAAGAAAAGCTATCAATGTTCTGCAATGTGTCACCGGAGAGGATAATCTCTGCTCCTGATGTGGATAGTGTATACGACATACCTATCAATTTTGAAAAGGAGGGTCTGGGCGATATGATCTGCGATGTAGTATCTATGACTTGCGATCCTGCGGACAATCCTGGGTCTCGTGCTTGGAGGAAATTTGTAAAATCTACACACAATACAAAAGGCGAGGTAAAGATCGCCGTGATCGGTAAATATTTTGACACAGGAGATTTTACTTTTTCTGATTCATATCTGTCTGTTATCGAAGCTATAAAGTACTCTGCATATGCAGTCGGTCGCAAACCAGTGCTGACATGGCTATCATCTACTACTTTTGAAAAAGATCCAAAGAAATTAAAAGAACTTTCTGGATATGATGGTATTATCGTTCCTGGTGGGTTCGGTACTCGTGGTGTAGAGGGGATTATAAAAGCGATAGAATACGCCCGCAAGAATAAGATCCCATACTTTGGATTATGCTACGGTATGCAACTACTCGTGATCGAGTACGCTCGAAATGTACTAGGACTAAAAGATGCACACACGAGAGAGGTGAATCCAAAATCTACAAATATCATAATCGATATTATGGAGAGCCAAAAAGAAAATGTCGCTACAAAGCGTATGGGTGGATCGATGCGTCTGGGTGCATATACTGCAGTCTTGAAAAAGGGTAGTGTGGCAGCAAAGGCATATGGCAAGACCGAGGTGAGCGAGCGCCACCGCCACCGCTACGAAGTGAACAATGATTATGTAGAGAGGCTAGAAAAAGCAGGATTGGTATTCTCTGGAAAATCTCCAGATGGGCACCTATGTGAAGTAGCCGAGTTAAAATCAGCAGAGCATCCATTCTTCCTAGGTACTCAATATCATCCGGAATTCCTAGCTCGACCACTTGATCCGCACCCACTGTTCACTGCATTTATGAAAGCTTGTATAAAGAAGTAAAATATAAAATTCCCCACCAGTCGGACTGGTGGGGAATTTTATATTTATTATGCTAGTGTTGCTTTTCCGTCTCTGATCTTTGTATTCTTGATGATTTTCAGTATCTCATCTTCATCATCAGTGATAGTGTACAAATCAAAATCTTTTTCTGCGACAGTTTTGAATTTATCTACCATTACACTCTTGATAGCATTTTGGAATGGCATCCAGAACTCTGTGCCTACTAGTATGATCGGCACATCATCTATTTTTTTTGTCTGGCGTAGTGTGAGCATCTCGAACAATTCATCGAATGTACCAAAACCTCCAGCAAAGAATAGACAAGCCTCAGTAGTGTAGGACATAGATATTTTTCTTGTGAAAAAGAAATAGAATGGTACTACATCTGTGACATATGGATTGGTCTTTTGCTCAAAGGGGAGCTTGATAGTCAGACCTACTGATTTTCCTCCTGCATCGTATCCTCCGCGATTTGCCGCCTCCATGATACCACCACCTCCACCGGATAGAATCGCTGCACCTGTCTCCTCAGATATACGCTGTGCTATCCTGCGAGCTCTTATGTATTCTGGGTGATCTTCTGGTAGTCTTGCTGAACCGTAGAATGTGACAGATGGACTAAAAGACTGGATCATATCTATACCTTGTCTGAATTCCTCTTGGACCATACATAGCTTTGTCTCTTCATTGTCCTCTCCGTATAATGTGACACATCCTTCACGGATGTCGTCTATTGTTAAATGTTTCGGTCTAAATACTTGTGGTTCTTCTTTCATCCTTTAATAATAACCCGCCGTACTATATTTTTCAATTGTTTTTTATCTATTTTGTGGTGGTATACCAATTTTTTGCTGCCCGATAGGGATTCGAACCCCAATTAACGGTTCCAGAAACCGCTGTCCTACCATTAGACGATCAGGCAATAGTATCGATATATTAGCACAATTTTATAAAAAATCACACTCATTATGTTTTTTTAAAATATTGTTTATTGTTCTGGTATAATAAACTTATGAAAATCATTAAAAAATCTCATGAGACTTTAATTCGGGAAGACGCTCATGGGGGTAGTGGATCACGAAAGGTTTTACTTTCGGACCGAGAAATTAGTAATGTACAAGGTTTGACCTATGGATTTCTCCCCGCAGGTTCTAAATTTGAATGGCATACACATGAAAAGATGAATGAGACCATGGTCGTATTAAAAGGTCAGGGCAGAGTTCGAGACGAAGATGGAGTATATGATTATTCTGAGGGAGATGTATTTATTTTCCCACAAGCAGTATTTCACGAGATTGAAAATACCTCGACTGAGGAACATGAATATATATTCGTTCGTGTATATGAGTAAAATATGAAAAAATCTGTTGATATAGATAATTACATAAAAAAGTTTCCGAGTGATGTTCATGTGTTGCTGAATAAAATGCGGACCACAATCCGCAAGGCTGCACCCGACGCAGAGGAGGCTATGAAGTATGGCATCCCGACATTTGTATTGAATGGCAATTTGGTTCACTTTGGTGGATTCAAAAAGCATATAGGATTTTATCCTGCACCATCAGGTATCAAGAATTTTAAAAAAGAATTGTCTATATATAAAAGTTCAAAAGGTGCAGTCCAGTTTCCACTAGGTGGGCCTATCCCATTTGACCTAGTGATTAAGATCGTGGAATTTAGAGTTAAAGAAAATATGATTAATTAAATTAATTTACAAGAATTATTCTTGTTATTAAATAGTGTTTAAATTAAATCCCGAAAAAAATATACAGATAAATCAAGAGATAATTTCTAAATTTTTAGAATTATATGATATTTCTGATTTTACTTTTAAATCGATAGATGAGGGCATTTCCAATAATTCTTTTTTAATAGAAAGTAATAATAAGAAATATATTCTACGCGTTTATTCTCAAGACAGAAAAACTAATGACGAAATTTTATTAGAAATTAAATTTCAAGATTATTTACGAGATAATGGTATAAAAATTCCGTTAATTTACAAGAACAATAAAGATGAAGAATTTTCTGTTTTAAATATTAAGGGTAATGATTGGCAATTTTTATTAATGGAATTTGTGGAAGGGAATAGTGTTAATTATAATGTTGACCGTATTTTGATATCTGACATTGCACAAACTCAGGCAAGGATGCATTTACTTGGCATACAATTTTCAGATTTAGTAAAGGAAGACAATAACAAATGGGCTGATTTGAAAGATACTATGGCTAATAAAATTGTATCTTTGCCTGTGGATAATTCAGAAGTTTCAGATTTTTTGGAAAGAGTAAGGGTATATAAGTATATCTTAAACCCTGAACTACCTCATGGGTACAATCATCTAGATCTTGATTTTGATGGTAATATAATCGTATTGGACAATAAGGTGAATGGCATAATAGATTTTGATGATCTGAGCTATTCTCCTTCTGTAGTCTGCCTGGGTTATAGTTTATGGAATATTCTAGATGATGAAGGCGTTGAGTCTATGAATTATTATTTGGGTGAGTATCAAAAAATTAGACCCTTAAACAATTTAGAGTTAGAAACTCTCCCAAACATAATTACATTTAGAAATTACGTTATTGGAATTATTAGATTATTGCTTTGGGATGAAAATACTCCCTTGTCAGACATAGAGGATTTAATTAAATTAGAAGAAAAAATCCCACATTTAAAATTTTAAAATAATGAACATATGAAAATTACTAAATTTGAGCAATCTGGTTTTATTATTGAAAATAAAAATGGCTACAAGTTAGCCATCGATATTGCTGCATATACCCCAGTAGAAAAACTCGAAGGGGTAAACGTAGATGCTATGATTGTGTCTCATATACATGGTGATCATTTTAATGTTGAACAAATAAAGAAATTGTCTCCCAAAAAATTGTATTTGAATCATGAATGCATTGAAGTATTGGGTGAAGAAGAATTGTCTTCAGAAATTATACAGATAAAGACTGGGGATATAGTAGATGTAGATGGTATAACTGTGGAATGTTTTGATGTAGACCATGGTCCAAATGTAACAGTAAGGCCACTTGAAAATTTTGGATTCTTAATAAATGTAGATGGAGAAAAAGTTTATTTTGCTGGAGATATGTTTTACTCTTCTGGCTTAGATGTGTCTAATTTAGAAGTAGACTACGCCCTGATACCTGTCGGAGGTTATTATACATTTGGTCCACAAGAGGCTTTTGATTTCGTAAAAAAATTCCAAAATATTAAAAATGTGGTTCCTATGCATTATGAAAAGACAAATAATACAAAAGATGAATTTATGTCTTTAGCTTCAGGTGGAAATTTTAAGGTATTGAGTATCTAATTTTTATCACAATCGCAGTTCTTGTAAAACAGTCAAATTATATTCAGAGTCAAAGAAAATAATTTGCAATAAAAAAAGACCCGAGGGAATCCTCAGGTCTTTTTCTTTAGAGATACATGTCACCAATCTGAGTCCAGTCTATGGTTTTCCTTTTTGGGTCAATTTCAGGATGGTAATTGTGAGGATCAAATAAAAAAGATGGGACTGCTCCGCGCATATCATTTACTTCATGTAGAGAGTCATCAAAAAATGCTATCTTATACCCATCAATACTGTCCACATACTCTCTTTTTGTTACAATTTTAGTTTTCCCATCTGGGTCTACTCTTGATACGCAGTGGATGTGTTGCATAGCACCTCCTAAATGAGTGTCTATCATGTATTTAATAACATCAAAACCTGTAAATTGTCTTGCTGTTAGTGTATGCAGGATATACTTTTCTCTCAGGGCTCTGATAACTTGTGGGGCATTTTTCATCGGTTGTATGTCTTTGTGCCGTTCTAGGGACATAAGATAATTTTCATTATACAACTTGTAAAACTGCCTCTTGGTGATAGATAGGTCTCCGGTATGCTTTTGGATTATCAATTCGATCTCACTTCCACGATTTACAATTTCATTTAATTTAATGTCTGTGTTGTAGGTTTGATTGATAAATAAAAGGGTAGATGGTAATGTGTCAAAAGTCATCCCATCAAAGTCAAAGAATAAATGTTCTTTTCCCATATTTGTAATATTTATTTGTTTTTTATTAGTTTACAATTTATAGGTATTTTGTCAAATATAAAAAAGACCTGAGGGAGCCTCGGGTCTTTTTATTAATTTATCTCTATATCTACATATAGTATCTCTGGGAATTTTTCGCGGATTTTTTGTTCTATCTCATCTATATGATTGCCGACTAGGCGGGGGATACGGTCTGTAGTGCGAAACATTAGTTTTGTGAATTCTTTGAAGTCATCTTTAATATTATCAAATTCTTCTTTTAGGTCTCCTGATCCATAGATCTCTTCGTATAGTGGTGAACCGTTCCACTCTACTGTCGCATATATTCTATACTTGCTAGTATCTACTGCTACTGATTTGAAATCTGTAATATTTTCTATGCATGGGTCTTGTTGTAGGAATTCTATGATTTCTTCTTGGACTTCTGCTTTGAGTGGCTTGCCTATGATGTACTGATAGTTCTTTGTGATCAGTACTATAGCTAAGATTCCAAGTATGAGTCCGACGATGATACCCCCGATGCCGTCATAGATATGATTGCCTGTAGTGTACAGCAAAAACTGTGAAAGTAATGCGATGAGTACACCTAGCACTGCTGCTCCATCCTCGTATACTACGGCTAGTGTCACAGGGTCTGCATCTTCAAATATTTTTTTAGAAAGTTTTCTTCCACCTTTCAATTCTCGGATAGCTACAATAAGAGTGAATCCCTCGATAACAAAAGCGATGATCAATACTACTATACTGATGTAGTTAAATGAAGTCGTATCTCCTCCGTGCCCTAGTAGGGAGTCGACAGAGTGGTATATAGTCACCCCCGCACCGATGAACAATATTCCGCATGCAGATATCAGTGACCAGAAAAATCTCTCTATCCCATATCCATACCCTCGTATGTGGTCGGCTGGTTTTTGTGATCTTTTTAGTCCTATGAGAAGGAGGGATTGATTCAATGTGTCAGCGATACTGTGCACACTCTCGGCAAACATGCTGGCTGATCCAGTTATTACTGCTACTATCGTCTTTATTATAGCTACTATTGTATTACCTGCCAGTGCTGTGATGACTGAGGTTGACCCATGTGTCTTTGTTTTCATAAGGGGTATTATACCATTTTTATTTATAAATATTCGCCTTTTTAGTGTTTCTGTATTATAGTGTCATATATGGCAAAGCAAGAAAAAATCTATATTTATGGCAAGCACGCATTGGTAGAGGCGCTGACAAATAGCCCTCAATCCGTCAAAAAGGTATTCCTAGCTCGTGAAGATGACAAAGAGCTCGTGTATCTTATCAAAAAAGCAGGAATAACTATATCTCAGCTAGGTAAAGGCGAGGGTGTGGGTGATGTGTCAAATGATAGCAAGCACCAAGGTGTGATCGGACTGTTGTCTTTAGACAAGATTGTCCGTCCTTATGAAAAGTTCATGAATGAGCTAGTTGTCACTCCGAATACTTCTATTGTAATATTGGGTGAATTAGAGGATCCTCAGAATGTCGGCTCTATCATCCGTACTGCAGCAGCTATGGGTGTAGCTGGAGTATTTATCCCAGAGCACAATCAGGCCCCGATCACTGGCGCAGTGGTCAAAGTCTCTGCAGGGATGGTATTCCGAGTGCCAGTCGTACAGATCGGAAATATCAACAATGTGATCCGTGACCTAAAAGAAAAAGGTTTTTGGGTATACGGGCTCGACGGTGAATCAAAGCAGTCTATCAATGAAGAAAATTTTGATACTCCTACAGCATTTATCATAGGCAACGAAGCTCGTGGTATCCGGGAAAAGACTCGTGAGCTATGCGACATCATGCTCCGCATCCCGATGCATCCGCAGTGTGAATCGATGAATGCTGCAGTCTCCACAGCTATCGCACTATACGCCTGGAGTTCAAAACACCCAGATTCTGTAAAAATAATATAATTTTAAAAAGCCCCATATCGGGGCTTTTTAAATATTTATTTTGCTAGTATACTACCATCTATATGAATAAAATGGGAATTAAAAATTGGGGACCGGTATTTATAATTATCGCTGCACTCTTGTGGGCTTTTGATGGTGTCATTCGAAGATCTCTGTATAGTCTACCACCTATAACTATAATATTTTTTGAACATATAATAGGCCTAGTCATACTGCTACCTTTTGTTTGGAAGAAAATTATTTTAGAAAAGATTGATAGGCGTAGTTTCTGGTTGCTATTGCTCGTCGCTATACTCAGTGGACTACTCGGTACTCTATGGTTCACTACTGCATTACTAAAAGTGCATTTCATTTCTTTTTCTGTTGTTTTCTTGTTGCAAAAGATTCAGCCTATTTTTGCTATAACTAGTTCATCTATTCTTCTGAAAGAAAAATTTGAAAAGTCATATATAAAGTGGGCTGTCATCGCTATCATCGCAGCATTTTTTGTGACATTTAAAGATGGCTATGTGAACCTAGCGACGGGGGGAGATACTGTGATAGCAGCATTGTATGCTGTTGGTGCGGCATTTGCATGGGGTACATCAACTACATTTTCAAAGATGATACTGACAAAAATTTCTCACGAAGTGACTACTTTTTATCGATTCCTATTTACTGGTGTCATCTCTTTAGTTGTACTTTTGGTCCTTGGATATGGAGGTTCATTGTTCCTGCCGACAATGAATCAGTTCGGCTTGTTTGGCTTGATTGCTGTGTCTACTGGGATGGTTGCCCTGGTTATCTACTATAAGGGGCTGTCTATGACAAAAGTCCACATCGCTACAATTTTGGAACTGACATTCCCATTTGTGGCTATACTCATAGATATGAAGCTATATAATAACTTTTTGTCCGTATCTCAGTTAATCGCTGCTTTTATTCTTTGTTTTTCTATATATAAAATCGCCCGGATTAATCAATCTGTCCAGATTACAAATTAATCTAAATAGTGTAAAATATTTAAATGGTATTTCAATCAAAACATGTAAAAGGTATTGGTCGTGGAAAAAATCTAGGGTTTCCTACAATCAATTTATCAATTCCTGAGGATCTAATGTTAGAAGATGGTATTTATGCTGCGTGGATAGATATCGGTGGTAGGGCATACAAGGGGGCATTACACTTTGGTCCAGTTCCTACTTTTGGGGAAAAAGAATCTCAGCTCGAAGTGCACCTGATAGATGTTACCGATGATAATTTCCCAAATACAGATGGTGTAGATATAGAAGTAGACATAGTAGAACATATAAGAGATATACAGAGATTTGATGAGACGGTAGATTTGATTGAACAAATAGCTCGTGATGTAGAAAAAGTAAATAAAATTTTGAAATAATTTTTTATGGACACATTAAGAGAAAAAGAAATAGTTTTGGTTCAGATATTTTATCTGTTTCTCTTGCCTGTATTTTTATTGTATTTTAATATTATTCCTGGTAGCTATCGTTTCCTGGTTTTATTTTTTGTGGCTATTATGCTCCTCGGTGTTATACATAGAGCGGCTTGGACATATGAAGACATAGGTTTTAAAAAAGACTGGTGGGCAGACTGGAAATACTACTTACTCTTTACTTTTGGTGCAATTTTTTTCTTGTTGTGGCTCGAGACTCTAGTCCCTCATAACCCGATGCTTGATTGGTATGAAAACAAGAAATTCTTATTGCTATTTGCTCCTATTAGTATTCTCCAAGAGATAATTTTCCGTGGTGTCTTGATCAAGATGTTATTAAAAGCTTTTGATGATATAAAGATAGTGATATTCATAAATGCCTTAGTCTTTGCCTTGATTCATGTGATATATGCAAATGCAGTATTTGTATTGCCTCTGACTTTTATGGCAGGAATAGGTTTTGCCTGGATGTATGTATACAAGCCGAATATAATATTGATATCTATTAGTCATACTATATTGAATTTTATAGCCATGGTTCTAGGGTTTTTCATTATTAGATAATTTTATTGATTGTGCAAAAAATTAATTTTCAAAAAATAAATAAGATGATAAGTCGCAAAATACGAAAAACTATCGTAGTTAGCTTTTTGACTACAGTAGCTACGCTCTTGGTTTTTTGTTTGGTTATTTTTTTGAATAAAAATAGAATTATTGATTTTATTATAACTGATCAGGATAATCAGATTGTCTCTGTCTACTCAAATATACCAGAGCCTGTATTGGATACTGAGCCTACGCCTGTCGCATCGCAACAGGTAAAGAATCCGACTGTCGTAGACGTAGTTCGCAAATCAAATGTAGCTGTAGTCTCTATCGTGGGAATGAAAGATGTCCCTAAATATGATGTAGTTTACAATGACACCAATGTTTTTGGTGGAATATTTAGAACCCCTACTTATGTCCAGAACGGTACGGAGAAGAAAAAGACTGGTAGTGGGACCGGCTTCCTCATATCTTCTGATGGATATATAGTCACAAATAAGCATGTAGTATCTGATACTAGTGCTTCATATAGTGTCACTCTGAATAATAGCAAGGTGTATGATGCGACGGTTCTCGCACGGGATGATGTGCTAGACGTAGCAATATTAAAAGTATCTTCAACGGATAAATTATCATATTTGCAATTAGGGGATTCAGATACTATCGAAGTGGGGCAGAGTGTAGTAGCTATAGGTAATGCTCTGGGTCAATTCAAAAATACTGTATCTGTGGGTGTGGTGTCTGGATTGTCTAGGTCTGTAACTGCATCGACTGGCGGGGGCGGATCTGAAAAATTAAGTAAAGTGATTCAGACTGATGCAGCTATCAATCCTGGGAATTCTGGTGGCCCACTGCTCGATATAAATTCAAATGTTATCGGAGTGAATGTTGCTGTTGTTTCTGGGTCTGAGAATATTGGGTTTGCTCTACCTATCAATAGTATAAAAAGTGTTATTGATTCAGTAAGAAAGACGGGTTCTATATCTAGGCCTTATGTAGGGGTAAGATATGTCACGATAAATCCAGAGATTAAAAAGAGCAAGGGTCTGACTGTGGACTATGGTGTGTTGGTTATAAGGGGTTCAAAGGGTGAGCCTGCAATTGTAGCCAATTCTCCCGCAGAAAAATCCGGCATCAAAGAGGGCGATGTCATCCTAGAAATAGACGGTCAAAAGATAGATGAAGAAGGGGATTTCACTTTTCTGATTCGAGATAAAAATGTAGGTGACTACGTAGAATTAAAAGTATTGTCCGGTAACATAATAAGATCAATAACTATTAAACTAGAAAAAGCCTCTTAGCTTTAAAAAGCAATGGACCATAAATCTATTGCTTTTTTGCTGTTGTGTGTTAATATCACAAAAAACCCATTTTAATTTAAAACGTATGAAAAAACTTAGAATTGCTATTTTGTTTACTGGTGGCGGCAGCTCCGGTGTATTTCTGTCTGAGAAAGACTCGAATTGTAATAAAAATTATGAATTCGTTTGTGCTGTGTCGAGTGCTGAGGGTGCCAGTGGTATTTCGTATTTTCAAAAAATAGGAATACCTTGTATTGTAAAAGATTGGAAAAAATTTCGCACAGATCTTTCATCAAAAGAAAAACGAGCCCAGTATTTTTTTGGAATTGAAACAATACTGGATACCTATCAGGTTGACTTGGTGTTGCTTGCTGGATTTATGTTGATTATTCCTAATTCTTTTATTGATACTTATCATAAGAAAATTGTGAATGTTCATCCCGCAGATTTACGGATATTGGGTGATGACAAAAAACCAAAGTACAGAGGCGACAACGCTGTGGTGGATGCCGTGATGGATGGTCAGTCCGAATTCTGTTCCACTATACATTATGTGGACCCCGGTGATTATGACTGCGGGGAGATAATCTGCGTATCTGATCCTTACAAGCCAGGTGGTGTAAACGACCCTGTACTTATTCAGGAAAAAATGAAAACACTTTGTGATGGACCGGCTTATCAAAAAGCCCTTGAAATCCTCTGTGGTAAGTAATTTTCTAAACCGAAATAAAGAGCCTTTAGTCGTAAGATTAAGGGCTCTTTTGTTATCTTGGCTTTTATGGATAAAAGGCATATAATCTTATATATGAATACACCGGAAGATCATACTGATGTTCACATTCGCCCCACTTGGGATGAATACTTTTTAGAGCTTGCAGACATGGTGGGTACTAGGGGGACTTGTGATCGTGGTAGAGCTGGCTCAGTCATCACTCGTGATAAAAGAATTCTCTCTACTGGATACGTCGGTTCTCCTATAGGTTTACCTCATTGCGATGAAGTAGGCCACGAGATGCATACGGTCACTCATGAAGATGGTACAGTGTCTCGCCACTGTATTCGTACTGCTCATGCCGAGCAGAATGCTATTGCAAATGCTGCAAAATCCGGAGTGTCTATAAACGGAGGTACTGTGTATTGCAAAATGGTCCCGTGCTATACATGTGCAAAGATGATTATCAATTCGGGTATCGTGCGCGTGGTGGCATTGCGGGATTATCATGCTACAAAGCAATCAAAAGATATTTTCCAAAAAGCTGGTATTGAGCTAGTAATTATAAATAGTGAAGTTGAGCCCTATAAGGATCAATAATAATTTTATGTCAGTAGATCTCAAAGAATTACAAAAGGAAGTGATGAGGAATAAGGTTGAGAAAGGTTTTAATACTACCGATATGGCCTTGGATTTTTGTCGTGCACATGAGGAGCTCTCTGAAGCATTTTCTAAATTCAATAAGAATCAAGATGGTGTGGCAGAAGAGCTTGCTGATGTGATGATATTTATACTCGGTATGTGTGAGATCCTGGGCTATGATTTGGAAAAAGAGTTAGTCAGAAAGATTGAGGTTAATAAACACAGAAAATATATCAAGACAAAATCTCCAGACGGCAAAGATATATTCATTAGAGAAAAAACAGATATTGATCCATAAAATAAAATAGCCCCGGCCGTTGGCCGGGGCTATTTTATTTTCTTTCGTAAATTGCAAAATCTAGATTGTATATATTCTCATTATCAGAATCAAAATGCTCATTCTTTATTTTGCCCCACATGTTCTCATCTATTGCAGGGAAGTATATCTCTGCCTCTTTATCTTCCATGTCGACATGGGTGATATATAATCTGTCTGCTTTCTCGATCATGATCTTGTATATCTGACCTCCACCGATTATAAATATCTCTTCATCTGGAGTGGCTGTGTTTTTCAGTAGCTTATCTAGATCCTCTGTAGAGTATACTATCTCCACTCCCTCTGGGTGGAATGCTTCATCTTTTGTTAGTACGATATTCCTGCGCCTAGGTAGTGGGCGACCTAGGGATTCAAAAGTCTTTTGGCCCATGACGATGGTCCGTCCACTGGTAGTCTCGCGGAAATGCTTCATATCACGGGGCAAATCCCACAGTAGGGTATTTGCCTTTCCTAGTTCATTGTTGCGACCAATAGCTGCGATGAGTGATAATTTCATATATTATTATACTGCGATAGGTGCTTTGATTGAATCGTGTGGATTGTAATCTAAAAGCTCGAAATCATTAATTGTAAAATCTTCAATATTTTTAATTTCAGGATTAATCTTCATCTTTGGTATTGGGCGAATGTCTTGCCTTCGAGATAGCTGAATTTCTGCTTGATCCATGTGGTTATTATATAGATGCACATCTCCGCCAGTCCAGACAAATTCACCAGGCTCTAATCCTGTGACTTGAGCGATCATCATGATGAGTATTGAATATGACGCTATGTTGAATGGTACACCTAGAAATGTATCACAGCTACGTTGGTATAGCTGGCAAGACAATTTTCCATTGGCTACATAGAATTGGAATAGGCAGTGGCATGGCGGTAGGCCTGCTTTGGCCATCTCATCGATGTCTGCTACATTCCATGCTGATACTATCATCCTCCTGTCGTTTGGATTTTTCTTTAATTGCTCGATGACATTTTTCAATTGATCTATGTGTCCACCATTTGGTGTAGGCCAGTTGCGCCATTGATATCCATATATTGGCCCTAGGTTTCCATAATCTTTTGCAAAATCTTCATCTCCTTTTATTTTTTCAATGAATTCTTTTATCCCTTTACTCCACTCTTCGCTACCTGTGGCAGGTACGGGGATATTGTTCCTGATGAGATATGCCTTGTATGGCCACTCGTCCCATATGTGCACATTGTTGTCCGCGAGATATTTCAAGTTGCTGTCTCCCCGTACGAACCAAATCAATTCATGAATGATTGCTTTTATTGGGACTTTTTTTGTTGTAAGTAAAGGAAAGCCTTTTGATAAATCAAAACGCATCTGATGCCCGAATATTGATAATGTCCCTGTCCCCGTGCGGTCACCCTTTTGAGAACCCTCATTTTTAATCCTTTCTATTAGATCTAGATATATGTTATCTACATGATATTTGTCCATGGATATATTGTACTTTTTTTATACAGAGAGCACCACCCTTGACTAATAATGTATTTAAACGTAGCATTTATTTAAATATTTAAAATCATGGGGATAGAAATACTTATTATATTAAAGATGTCCTTTGTTTTTGGCTTTATATATGTCATTTCCTTTGGAGAAGATGAAATACCGGCAAAGAACTAAAAAAGAGCCCAAATCAGGGCTTTTTTCTTTATGCTGATGCTATGATAGAATACCTATATTAATCCCTAATTTTTTTAAATCTATATGGCAATGAAAGACAAACAGGTAGAAAAACTTATCAAGGCAGAAGACAAGCGTCAGAAGAGTGTGGTGAATCTGATCGCATCTGAGAACTATGTTTCAAAGGATGTGCTACAAGCATTAGGCTCAACACTAACAAACAAATATGCCGAGGGGTACCCAGGCCGTCGTTACTATGGTGGCAATGAGATCATAGATAAAGTAGAGCAACTCTGTATCGACCGCGCACTAAAACTTTTTAAAATAAAAAATACAGA